>Ga0156164_143_pt2 | contig 5519 bp, 5 predicted proteins | sample RifCSPlowO2_12_FD_107817 | JGI IMG/M metagenome (GOLD analysis project Ga0156164, IMG submission 107817) | Sulfurimonas sp. RIFCSPLOWO2_12_36_12 | reverse complement strand
AGGGCAGGGCTTGTATCTTCACCCCGCTCGGCGTTGGTTTTAAGCTATATTATAGGTGTTGTCATATTTGTAGAGTCGTCCATAACTTCTTTGATAGCCGGCGCAGTTGGGCGACCTTTTTGTAAAAAATATAAAATTCCAAGTGCAAAACTCGCTTTTGTATGCGACTCAACATCCGCACCCATCAGTTCACTTATTGTTTTAAACGGATGGGGTGCGCTTTTGCTAGGGCTTATAACAACCCAAGTAGCGCTAAACAGTATAGATGTAAACCCATTAACCCTGTTGTTAGACGCAGTTTTGTACAATTTTTATGCCATCATAGCTCTTGTTGTTACTTTCGCAGCCATCTGGTTTAACATTGACATAGGCGCGATGAAAAATGCAAAACCTGCCATTGTTGAGAAATCGCACGGCGACATAAAACATGCAAATATGTTTTATATGGTATTGCCGATACTCTTGATGATAGCTCTTGTTTTTCTATTTATGTATATTACAGGCGGCGGCGATATGTTAAAAGGGAGCGGTTCAAGTTCTATCTTTTATACAATGCTCTCGACGCTTGTTTTTATGCTTTTTTACTATGTCGGAACAAAAAATATGAGTTTTAAAGTATGGGGTAAAATCTCTTTTGATGGAGCTTTAAAACTTTTTCCGATAGCGGTAATACTTCTTTTTGCTTTTGCCATAGGCGAAGTTATTACAACCCTTAAAACAGGGCAATATTTAGCCTCATTGGTAAATGAAAATATGAGTATCTACCTTTTGGCAGGGGTTATATTTTTACTAGGCGCTATCATATCTTTCTCTACGGGGACGAGCTGGGGGACTTTTAGCATAATGATTCCGGTTGCCGTTCCGATGGCTGTTGCAATGGATGCAAATATTGCTCTTTGTATTGGAGCTGTTATATCGGGCGGTGTATTTGGGGATCACTGCTCGCCGATTTCAGATACGACTATCATATCTGCCATGGCTAGTGATTGTGAGCTTATCGAGCATGTAAATACTCAGCTGCCTTATGCGTTAATTAGCGGAGTTGCGGCATTTATACTATTTATACTATTTAGTTTGATGAAATAATGATAATATTCTTTAATACTAACTGTTCTTTTTAAGTAAAGTTTCAATAAAATTATTAGAACTTACGCAAGGTCTTAATATATGAAATTTTTACTCTTTTTCACTCTTATTTTTAACACTTTACTTTTTTCAGAAGATGAAATCATAAATGACACGGATAAACAAATGTTATGTGTTGTCTCTTATCCAGCAAAGTATGAACAAGAAATAATTCACGGAATTGACCAGAGAGTTCAAGTACAAAAGGAAGACTCTTTTACAACAATTCTCCAACCTAATGAGACTTTGTTGAGAAAAACAGATGGCAATGTTATATGCTATAACGAATTGACAAGGATATCGGCATATAAAGATAGAGTTAATAAGCAAACCGATATTAATAGTCTTGATCAACATCTGAAAAATCATGAAATTTTTGATATTAACTCTTATATAAATGAAAATAGAGAGTTTATAGAAGCAAAGTATGGCACAGGAATGGAAAATCAATGTAAAAATTACAAGGATGGAGAGTACTGTACTCTTAGAAACGGATTGGATATACTGTATAACAAAGAAGGGCGGGTTAAAAAAATTTTTATATACGGTTCTTCTCTTTTTGAGTTAAAAGGAAATCTAGCTTTAGAAGCTGACTCTTTTAGTAAAATTAGAGCAAATAATGAACCTTTGGGTTTATGGATAAGTGAGAAAAATAAAAAAATCATCAAATCAAAACCTAGCTTTGAGTCTGATAATGTTATTTTATGGAAAAACCCAAGTAACGGCATTCAAAGTATTGTTATGACATCAAAAGATGGTCATATGGCAATAAATGGCTACTCACGAGGAAATATAAATAAAGAAGTAAATCTTCAAAACTATTTACAAGCTATAGAAATTGAATATGTGCTAGATGATAAAGCTTATGCCATATATCAAAAATTGCGCCCAATGCCTAAAAATACAGAATTTAATGTATCAAATAGACAGCCAAGACGAGACCTTCCTATAAAAGCAAAAACTACTTGGGGAGAGTATTTAAATCAAAAGAATATTATTCCAACAAATATGTTTAAAGCTTTTTATATAAATACAAATAATCCTAAAGAAGTTATCTCAAGTGAAGAGGTAAAAAAAATCAGTATGAACTATAATTCTAATCAATTCCACAATATCGATTCAAAAGATTTTGGTGGCTACTGGGTCGGTAACTTTACTTATGAAAAAGAAGAACAGATGCAGATTAGTATTTCTCAAAGCTGGGCTAAAACGCGGATTATAATAGATGACATGATTATATACGAGGGCGGCACTAACGAACAAATCCCTTACACATTTACAAAGGGAAAACATAAGATAGAAGTTGAATATGTAAATAATTGGCACACAGTTGGTTTTATGGTTAGTATTAAAAACAAAGAGAAAATATTTACAAGCAGTGAAATAAAAAAAGAGCTAAATGAGCACACTTCTAAAAACAGTGAAGTTGTTTTTGTTGGAGCCTATAACAGCAGTAAAAAAGACCAATCTATTACCCTTAAAATCGCTAAGCACGCTAAACCTATAGTTCTTGTTTTAAATTCATATGATTCTGTAGAGTGGATTATACAAAATCCACAAAATGTTAAGATAGAAGCTGTCATTTATTCTGCATATAAATCAGGAGTTGAGGTTAGTGGTGATATATCAAAGTCTATTCCTATATTTGCACACAAAGATAGTATCGGTTCATACAGTATGGAAAAAAAGTGTCAATGCATTAATGGTGGAGCTGTATTTAACTGTGATGGAAGTAACGCTATAGATACTATAAATGCTATTGAAAGCTTTACCGGAAAAAAGATGTTTGGTTTTAGCACTAAATACGGGGCAGATACTCTTATAGTTCCAAATATTATTGTTGATGAAAAAAAGAAAAAAGAGTTAAACGAAGAGTTAGAAAAAATTGAGCTGCAACGCCAAGATTGTCAAAGTAAATCAAACCCAGAATTTGAGAATATCTTTGACAAAAAATAGTGTTTTAAATTATTTACTAACTTCCTAAAACAGTGTTGATAGAGTAACGCATATCTTCATCAAGATTTTCCATACCGCTTAGCATCCATCGTAAATAAGCAGCGTCACTTGTAGCTACTTCTTTTAGGGTTTTGCCTTTGTACTTTCCAAAGTTAAATGATTTTATCAAAATAGGTGTTGCGGTTAAAGAAACCATTTTATCGACCGGATTTTCGCTTGGAAATTGTGCTAAAACAATCTCTTTTAGCTTGCTTAAAAATAGTTTCAACACCAAAACATCACCGATGGCATCATGCGCTTTAACTACAATGTTTAAAGCGTCAGCCTCTTTTTGCTCCTCTTTATATAACTCCATTTTATAGCGAAAATATTGAAGTCTGTGAGCCTCTTCATCAGGAAGAAGATGTTTTGCAACTCTAAGGGTGTCTATAACTCTCATTTGGGTTTTAAAGCCCTCTTTCTCAAGCATAGTTATATCGAATGGGGCATTATGAATAATAAGATAATTTTCATTTGTGTTTAGCTCTTGAAGTCTTTTGTAAGCGCCGCTCTCTTTGCATTTGGGCTTGCCCTCAAGCATGCTTGGCGTAATTCCGTGAACTTCCATGGCACCAAAACCAATAGGAACCTCCGAGCTAAAAAGCTCATTTTGAACCTCAATCTCTTTTTCACCCAGTACCATAAATCCAAGTTGAATAACTCTGTCTGCCTCGCCTGTTCCTGTTGTTTCCGTATCTAAAATAATGTATCGTTTTGCCAAATTTATACCTTTTGTTTTCCGCCTTTGCGGTAGCTTTAGGGGGTTGCAAGGGACACTTGTGTCCATGCCATAAAGAGGGGCTCTGCTCCTATTTATGTGTAATATTAAAAAAGAAAGCAGTCTAACATATATTCGCTTTGAGCGTGCAAATACTCTGGACTCAACTCTATTTTTATTGTATTTTCACCGATTTTATAGCTGCAAAACTGGACAAATTTGAGTTGAATCTTCTCTCCGTTAAACTCAAAATTTCTAATCGCCAGCGGCTCGTTTAACTCTTCTAGCAAATTTTGAATATGCTCAATTGAGTCTTGGCATGGATGGAGGTTTAAAAGTTTAAAAAATATTGGGATTTTTATCTCTAAAGAGAGCTCTTCATCTTGCGTAATATAGGTGTTATATATGCCACGAGCAAGTTTGAGTGCATCGGAACTTAGTGGCTCTACTAGTAAGTTTTGTTTAATAATTGCATCTGAATTCATGACTACTATATTATATTTATAACTATTAAAAGTATATAAAACTTATTGTAATATACTACGCTTAAACATTTTTTGAGGTATTTTTAATGAACAGACTTTTTTTACTAGCTCTTTTTGCTCCCGTCTATTTAGCGGCGTTAAAAATAGAACAGACACCGATAGAGTTTGGCGAGATAAGAGTTGAGCTTACGAAAGAGTACATAAAATCGCACTATAATCTAGATGTAAAAGATATTAAAATTGTTCCTAAAATTATCGTTGTGCATCATACCGCAATAGATGATTACAATAGTTCATTATCCCGCTTTACATCTCAGACTCTGCCAACAGATAGACCTGATATAAATAATGGCGGGGCAGTTAATGTCTCTGCTCACTTCATAGTTGAGCGTGATGGAACCATTCATCAACTTATGCCGCTAGACTTTATGGCAAGACATGTAATAGGGCTAAATTACAGCTCTATCGGGATTGAGAATGTCGGTGGGCAAAACTCCAAAGATAACTTAACTTCAGAGCAACTTGCCTCAAATATTTTTCTTATAAAAGAGCTTAAAAAACAGTTTAAAACCATAGAGTATGTAATTGGTCACTATGAGTACAGATGTTTTGAAGCAGACGAACTTTGGCTTGAGGCTGATAGAAAATATAGAACGCATAAAGATGACCCTTCGGTAAGATTTATGAGTGAGCTTAGAGCAAATTTGAGCGGTTTTAAGGGTGCTCCTTGCACACAAGGGCATAAATGATTAGTTCGCCGCTTTTGTATCTTTTGGCACTTGTATTTTTAGCTTCTTTTGTTAGTTTTATTGAGCAAAAGAGCAAACTAAAAATCTTTAAATTTGTCCCTGCCGTTGTAATGATATATATTTTTAGTATGGTTTTGGCTTCTTTGAATGTGTTTGAACAAAACGAAGATATCAATACGGTTTATGAAAATACAAAAAAATATCTGCTTCCGGCCATGCTTTTTTTGATGCTCTTGCAAGTTGATATTAGAGATTTTTTTAAGCTTGGAAAATCCCTGCTCATCGCGTATTCTCTGGCTATTTTCTCCATTGTCTTTGGCTTTATAGCCGTCTCTTGGGCATTTAGTTTCGATGCCGATATGGCGGGTGCATTTGGTGCATTGTCGGGGAGTTGGACCGGCGGCATGGCAAATATGGTGGCAGTAGGCACGGCGCTGGGTGTTTCAC
>Ga0156164_105_pt3 | contig 8431 bp, 7 predicted proteins | sample RifCSPlowO2_12_FD_107817 | JGI IMG/M metagenome (GOLD analysis project Ga0156164, IMG submission 107817) | Sulfurimonas sp. RIFCSPLOWO2_12_36_12 | reverse complement strand
AGACGGACCCCCGCTGAGAATAACTCCCTTTGGATTTTTAGCTTTTATATCTTCTATCTTTGTATGATAAGGAAGAATTTCACAATAAATTTTATCTTCACGAAGACGACGAGCTATGAGTTGTGTGTACTGAGAACCAAAATCTAAAACTATGATGCTGACATTTGTCATATGATACCTTTAATAAGAGTGTTTTGAAGTGCCAAGAATGGCTTTAAGAGGGCGTACCCTTTTGATAGCAAAAGGATACAATAAATTTGTTTAATGTTTAATATATAGACCTAAAACCTGATACTGAACATACCAAATAGCCACAGATGCCGCATACCCTATGAAAATGGTCCATGCGTATTTCATATGCGAACCAAATGTGTAAATTCCCGGGAGTTTACCCATAACTCCGACACCGGCAGCAGAACCAAAAGAGATGAGCGAACCGCCGACACCGGCTGTCAAAGTTACAAGCATCCATTGGTCAACTCCCATATCAGGATTTGCTTTTAGTATTGCAGACATAACGGGAACATTGTCAACAATGGCGGAGAGAAAACCTACACCGATATTTGCCCATGTAGGACCTAAAACGGACGGGTCGTAAACTATTGCCGCCAACCCCAACCAGCCAACAAAATATAGTGCTCCCACAGCTGCTAGGATACCAAAGAAAAAGAGAAGCGTATTGTTCTCAATTTTAGCGATAGAGTGAAAAACATTGAACTCAGAATTATGAACTTTTTTAAGTCTGTAAGCATATAGTTTGAGAAGCGAAAGACCAAAAAGCATACCCCACATTGCCGGTAGATGAAGCACTTGATGAGATATGACGGCAGCAAAAACAGTAAATGCCCCAAGCCCGATTACAACCTCTGCACCCTTCATCATTTCGGGTTTGGTTTCGCTGCTTGCATCAAAGTGCGGAACCTCTTTTGGAACAAACATACTCAAAAGATACGCTGTTATAACATATCCGCCGATTGAAGCCGGTAATAAAAATAAGAAGTCGACGAATTCTCCCTTGCCCGACGCCCAAGCCATAAGAGTTGTAATATCTCCAAACGGGCTCCATGCACCGCCCGCATTTGCAGCAACAACGATATTGATTGCCCCCGGTACCAAAAACTCTTTGTTTTTTCTCTCAATAGTTATTAAAACAGTTGATAAAATAAGTGCCGTTGTCAAGTTATCTGCTATCGGTGAGATGAAAAATGCTAAAAATCCCGTCAGCCAAAAAAGCTTTTTGTAACTGTAGCCTTTTGATACAAGATTGTATTTTAGTCTGTCAAAAACACCCATGTGAATCATCGACTCTATATATGTCATAGCGACGAACAAGAAGAAAAAAATCTCTGCAATTTCTAAAATCATATGCTCAACCTGAGTATGAACCAGATTCATATCCATACCGTTTATGGCGTAGTAAAAAGCTACTAAAATAAACATAAATGTTCCGGCAAAGAGAGCCGGTTTAGCTTTGTCTATATGATATTTCTCTTCGGTGGCCACAAAATAGTATGCAGCCATAAATATAGCAAGAGAGGCAAATCCAATCCATGTCATTGTTAAATTCGGAAGAACCTCTGTATCTGCGCTGCCTGAACCGGCATATGCAAGAGTAGAGCTTAAGAGAACAATTAATAGCTTAATCACTATCGTCCTTTTTTATATAATGAACCCCGATTGATTCATCTCTTGCAAGGGCAGCTAGAACAATCTCTTTTGCGGTAAGCAGACGAAATTTTAGAAGTTTGCCGATTTTTTCATTTAAAAGAGCATTGATTTGATTTAACGCACTGTTTAAACCTTTTTTTGTTCTGACAATTGAGACATTTTCCCACATAATTTTTCTAAGAAGATTTTTTTTCTCTTTATCCTCTTTTAGACTCATCACCTCATCAGCGACTTCAAACTTAACCTCTTTTTTGGCATGCTGCTTCTTTAAAATATCTTCAACAGCCCTCTTTCCAAACACAAGCCCTTCAAGCAAAGAGTTAGAAGCAAGCCTGTTTGCGCCGTGAACCTTGGTAGAGGCAACCTCGCCGATTGCATAAAGAGATTTGACACTCGGCACCGCACCGTTTATGTCCGTTTTTATCCCGCCTATTGCATAGTGAAAAGCAGGAGATATAGGAACTCTCTGTTTTGGTACATCAAATCCTAAAAGCTGTAGATTCTTATATAGGTTTGGAAATCTTTTTGTAAAATAGACATGGTCAAAATTTTTAAAAGAGAGATATGTCTGCAGCCCTGTTTTTTTATTATGGTCATATATCGCTTTGCTTACTATATCCCTTGAAGCAAGTTCGCCTCTCTCATCATAATCAAATAGAAATCTTCTTCCTTTTTCATCTTCAACAGTCGCACCTTCGCCTCTTAGAGCCTCAGTAAGCAGCAGTTTTTGAGCAGAGTCGTTATCTACATAGACAGTCGGATGAAACTGCATCATCTCCATGTCGTTTAACTCTATACCTTTGATTACACAAAGCCCCTGCATATCGGCACTGATACACGGCGCGTTTGTATGATACGCATATAATGAACCAACCCCGCCGCTTGCGATTATCACATTATCGGCATATATATTTCTGCTCTCTCTGTGGTCTAGCACCGTTACGCCGTAGCACTCGCCATCTTTTATTAAAAGGTCTACGACTCTGGCATCTGTGAGCATCGGATGAGGATTTTGTTCCAACAAAAAGTAGTGCATGTACCTGCCCGTTGCATCTCCTCCTGCATGAAGTATGCGCTCTTTTGAATGGGCAGCCTCTTTTGTATAGAGCAATTTTCCGTCTCTGTCTTTGTCAAACTCAAACCCGCGAGCTATTAAATCATCAATAACACCCCTTGAGCTTTCACTCAAAACTCTTACCGCCTCTTCAGAACAAAGTCCGGCTCCGGCATCAAGAGTATCTTTTATATGCAGCGGAACATCATCTTTATCGATTGCCAGAGCTATACCGCCTTGCGCATAAAAACTGTTGCATTTAAAAGTTTCTCTTTTGTTTATAATAAGAACTTTTTTTTCTCTAGGCAGATGCATAGCGGCATAAAGACCCGCTACACCGGCACCTACGATTATCACATCATATTTCATTTATTTGCATTATCGCTTTCATTATTATCACTGCTTGGCTTTTTAATAATAAATTTTACATTACTATCGCCCTGCGGTGCGTTCTCTAAATAATATGGATTTGCCTTGTATCCACATCCACTCAAACTTAATAAAAACATTGCTATAATTACTAAATGAAAAACGCTGCTCAAATTATAAATTCTATTCAAAGTAGACCTCAATTCTCTAAACTATCTTATTATAAGTGTATTAAAATAGTACAATCTATGTTTACTGCACCTGTACAAAAAATGATTAACTTTGCATACATAAAAAACAGAACTCTATTTTTCGTATTTAATCACCCCATCGGGAAACAAGAGTTTGATAATAATATACAAAGCATTAAAAGTGCTTTAAAGTTTTATATGCCGCAGGAGTGTAAAGAGTGCGAAGAGAGTCTGTTTGACGATATAAAAGCTTTTGTTACACATACTCCAAAAAAAAATATAGAAAATTTTAAAGAGGTAAAACAAGTCTATAAAGAGCGCTCAAGCGGAAATTTTGAGATAAACATAGATGATAAAAAATTAAATTCACTGGTTCGCAGTATTCAAAAAATTATAAAAGAAACAAACAGTAATGAATCTTGAAGAAACTATAAAACAGTTACCGCAAGGTGCCGGAATATACCAATATTTTGATGAAAACGGGCACTTGCTCTACATTGGAAAAGCAAAAAGTTTGGCAAAAAGAGTAAAAAGTTATTTTAACTTTACGCCAGAGTTAAAGCCAAATTCAAATTTATCCGGCAGAATCACGAAGATGATTTCTGAGACGCATGCTATGAACTATATAGTCGTAAATTCAGAGAATGATGCACTGATTTTAGAAAATTCACTTATAAAACAGCTTAGCCCAAAATATAATATTCTGCTTCGCGATGACAAAACATATCCATATATCTACATAGACAACTCACAAGAGTATCCAAGGTTTGAGATAACAAGAAAAATTATAAAATCTCCAAATATTAAATACTATGGTCCCTACTCCGTCGGTGCAAGAGATATTTTAGATTCAATTTATGAGATATGCCGCCTTGTACAAAAAAAAGGGTCCCTAAAATCAAAAAAACTATGCCTTTACTATCAGATAGGAAAATGTCTTGGTCCTTGTGAACTGAAAGTTTCAAAAGAGGCTTACAAAAAAGAGCTTGATACAGCAAAAGAGCTGATTCAAAACAAAAAAACATTGATAAAAAAATTAGAAGAAAAAATGCTCTTTTATGCGCAAAATCTCCGATTTGAAGAGGCCGGGGAGATTAGGGACAGATGCGAGAGAATCGGTCGTTCAGAGATTAAAAGCGAAATAGATTTTGCAAGCGATGAAAATTATGACATCTTTGTAGTGCAAAACACTCCAAGCAGAGCCGTCGTCGTTAGGATTTTTATGCGAGAGGGCAAAATCATCTCATCATCACACGACTATATACAGCTTCATGAAGGGTATGATGAAGATGAGGTATATCAAAGGGTAGTAATGGAATTTTATTCCAATGGCAAACCTCCGATTATAGCACCGATTTTGGTAGCTTCTGATTTTGAAGGCAGAGATACAATAGAGAACTATCTCACGACACTCTTTGAAAAAAAAGCACATATAAAAATACCAAAAACTGGAAATAAAAAGCGGCTTATAGATTTGGCGCTGATTAATGCACTGGAACTTCTAAAAAAAGATAAAAATCAAAATAGCACTGAAATTTTCTCTGAAATTCAGGAGTTATTTTCTTTGCAAAAAACTCCAAATCGTGTTGAAATTTTTGACAACTCTCATATGTCAGGAGTGGCAACTGTCGGAGCTATGGCAGTCTATGAAAATGGAACATTTGATAAAAAAAGCTACCGTATCTATCATTTAGATGCAAGAGATGAGTACTCCCAGATGAGAGAGACGCTCACAAGAAGAGTTGAGAGTTTTTCTAAAAATTCTCCTCCTGATTTGTGGATTATTGACGGCGGAAGTACACTTTTGAATCTAGCCCTTGAAATCTTAGAATCCAACGGGATTTTTTTGGATGTTATAGCGATATCAAAGGAAAAAATAGATGCAAAAGCTCACCGCGCAAAGGGGAAGGCAAAAGACATTATTCATACAAAAGATGAAATTTTTAAACTCCAAGAGAGTGACAAAAGACTCCATTGGGTGCAAAAATTAAGAGATGAAGCCCATAGATGCGCTATTGGTTTCCATAAAAAAACCAAACTAAAACTCGACCAAGAGAGTAAACTTTTAACACTAAAGGGAATATCTCAAGCAAAGATTATTAAACTATTAAAGCATTTTGGCACATTTGATGCGTTAAAAAAATCAAGCGTTGAAGAAATAAGTTCTATTTTAAACCTAAAAGATGCAAATATAATAAAAAATATTTATATATAAGTTTTTTTTTAAACTATTAATGATATATTTAGTCGAGTTTATGATATTTACTACATTACACAGAGGTTTCTATGAACAAAGTTGTACCAAAAAATGAAGAGTATGTTTTTGAAGGCAAAGTGGCCATTAGTCAAACGGATTTGAAGGGTAACATAACTTTTGTTAATAGAAAATTTTGTGAAATATCCGGTTATTCGCTTGATGAGCTTATTAACAGCAGCCACAGCATAATAAAACATCCGGATGTTGACGAAGCCATATATGAAAAGATGTGGAAAACGCTAGGGAGCGGTCAGGTTTACAACGGTATGCTTAAAAATCTGCGCAAAGACGGCAGTTATTACTGGACTGATATAGAAATCGCTCCAATACTCGACAAAAAAGGTCAAACTACGGGATACATTTCCGTAAGTAAGCCTTCCCCAAGAAAAAACATTCAAGAGAATGAAAGATCTCATCAAAATGCTGATAATAAATAGTAAAAGGCTTACACAATGTTAATCTACAATTATAAAAAAGAGTTTTTAGGAATTGATGAGAGTGATTTAAAAACTCTTGGTCTCTCTAGCCTCACAGAGTTGCAAGCGGAAGTAGCTGATTTTGCTGATTTTTTTGTAAAATCACCGGGGTATATTCATAATTTTAAGCATGTTCATTGGATTGACTATATTACATGCAGTGACAGCAGCGTGGATTCAAAAGCAATTATTAATGTTAAAGGCAAAAATTATTCAGCAATCATAGGTATTAAAACAATTTATTTGGTTGACAATCCAACGCAAAAAGCATACATAGTAGAGCTATTAAATGTCAGAGCTTTATCACAAGCCCAAAACGAAAAAATAGTCATTGGTGCAGAACAGAAACCCGAAGAACCAGTTAAGCCGGCTATCGCTCCTTTAAAAGATGAGCCAAAACATGATAAACTAAATACAAATATCATTAAAGATATTTATGAAGATGAAACTCCGGATTTTGGCTTTGATGTTGGCGAGTCTCTTGACATAGGCACCCAGGAGAAAAAAGAAGAGGTGATGGTTGAGCCTGTTAAAGAAAAACCGGTTATTAAAGAACCTGCTAAAAAGCCGATTGTTGAAAAAAAAGATGAACGAAAAATAGAAGATGATCATTTTGCAAATTATGTGTACGACCCGCATGTTGCATCAGATGACCTTGGTTTACCAATTGATTTGGTGGAAGAGTTTGTGCAAGACTTTATTGCTCAAGCAAATAGTTTTAAAAATGATCTTTATCAATCTGCAAAAACCGGAAACAATGATAATTTAAAAATACAGTCACACAAACTCAAAGGCGTTGCCGCGAACCTTAGAATTGAAGATGCGCTAGATGCTTTAACAATAATCAATACATCAAGCAATGATGATGAAATTGCAGCAAACTTAGACAGACTATATAGAATAGTAAACAGACTTGGCAACGCTAAAGATACGATAGTTCAGCCTGCAGAACCCAAAGAAGTTGAAGAAGATTTCGTTCTATCGTTTAAAAATGATAGTTTTACTCCTGCTAAAAAAACTTCTACAGCTGAAAATCTCTCAACTGTAGAAATCAGTGATTCAGATGTTCCCGATTCTATTGACATTCCTGAGTTGGCCGATGATGAATTTTTAAAACAAAAACCTATTGTAACTATGCAAGAAGATATGATTGGTGATGTGGAGTTATCAACATTAAACGAAGTTGAAAACGCTGTTCAAGAAGAGATTTCAGAAGCTTCACTAAGCTATGACAAGAAAAAGATAGCACATGATATCGGCTTAGATATGGATAGCTTTAATGAGTTATTTGAAGATTATCTAAATGAAACAAAAGTGTTATCAATATCAATGAACAACTCAATTGAAAAAAATGATCTATTAGCGTGTAAAAATGCTGCCATAAAGCTAAAAGGAATGAGCGAAAACATGAGAATTCATGATTTTGATAATTCTTTAGAAGCTATTATCAACTCGGCAAATTCAGTTAGTGCCAAAAACTTTGTAAAAAGCATTGCTTCAAAACTAGAATTAATCTCAAAAAAAGAGGGTAAATAATGCAACTTGGATTAAAAAATAGATTAAGAGTAATAAGTCTTTTACCGATTATTATTCTCTTTTCAGTAACGAGTTACTACCTTTACAACTCTTATGTATCGTTCAATGCAGCACAAGAGCTTCAAAACAAATTGGACCAAAATAAATACTTAAATGAAATAGTCGGCAATGTTGCAAGAGAACGCGGTATGAGCGCCATGTACCTTGGTAACAAAACAGAAAATATTTTAAAATCTCTTAATGAGCAGAGAAAAGTTGTTGATGAAAAAGCAACCAAGTATCTTGAGTACTCACAGAACAATGAAATACTCCATACACATAAAGAGAATAAAGATAAATCGGATTGTTTAGCGTGTACCAACATAGACGGCATTATCTCTTCTATGGCTAAGATTAAATCAGTTAGACCGCTTGTTGATGAACATAAAATTGAGTTTACTGAAATGTTTATAAATGTTTATACCGCAGCTCAAGGAATTTATATTAAGCAATTGGAACAAATTGCAAACAATCAGGTAGATAAAGAGATTACTGAGCTTTACTCTTTATATATCTCGATGGTTAATGCTAAAGAAGCCTCTGGAACCGAGAGAGGCTATATGGCATATATGATATCTCGTTCAACGGCACTAGAGAGTGAAGACTTAAACAGATGGATTTCTATCATCGGTAAAGCTGATGCAATTAACTACGAAGGGATTCAGAACAAAAATTTAGTAGCTAAGCTAGATGCCCTCTTTAAAACAGAAGAAAATAAAGAGTTATTCGAAGATATAAACAATGAAAGAACGGCAATTATTTCAGTTGCTGATAGCGGTGAATACGAGATTGACTCCGGTATTTGGTTTACCATGCTATCTGAGAAGATTAATGTTATTTC
>Ga0156164_131_pt1 | contig 10750 bp, 11 predicted proteins | sample RifCSPlowO2_12_FD_107817 | JGI IMG/M metagenome (GOLD analysis project Ga0156164, IMG submission 107817) | Sulfurimonas sp. RIFCSPLOWO2_12_36_12 | reverse complement strand
GATGCTTCTCTGATGCTTATTTTTAAATAACTACTTTGCTTTACCTATTTTTAACTGTGCAAAGTTCTCTCCATATACATTGCATAAAACGCTTACGGCATCGCCTGTTTTTTTATCTGCATAATGTTTTTCAAGCATTCTATCTACCGGTATATCAAAATACTCCATTTGAATAGAGCCGTTTGACAGCTCTTTTTTTTGCTGTATCTGAACTATAAAATCACCTTGTGATACATCTCCGCTATTCTTATCTTTATAGTCTGGTTTTGCATATCCGTTTAGGTAAATTCCTTCTATTGTTACATTCATTTTTTTACTCCTGTTTTCTTTTCAAAATTATGTTCTATGTCATCAGGGTCTATATATGAACTTGTGGTACTAAAACCATACTCATAGCTCAATTTTATCTCTTCAAACAATGCTTTATCAAATGCTCTGTCACTACAGAACTCCTCAGGTTTAATCCTTACAGGTAACTCAGGTGCGATATGCTCAACTATATCAGAATAAAAGCGAATATTGCTCTGTTCTTCGGTAGATGGATTTTGAAAAATAAATCCTGCATCTTCTGACACGACTAAATGCTCTTTTGCCAATTTTACGATACTTTCGTCAATCATTTCTCGTATGAGGGTTGACATAGTTAGTCCGTAATGTTTTGAAAGTATCTCTAAAAGCATTACTTTGTTTTGAGGCATTCGTAATGTAATTATTTTTTCATCACCTTTGTCTTTGGACTTATTAAGTCTTTTGTTTAAACTCATAATCATCCTTTTATTTTATTTACTGCAAATGCAGATAACAAAATTATACTGTATTGCAAATTGTATGTCAATATGTATTTTTATAATTAGAGCATATAATTCAATTAAAAATTATACCAATCCTCTTAATTGAGTAGAATTTTTTTTATTGTAACTTTTACAACTATTAGATGAGTATTTCACTATTTTTTTAATTTCATAATCTATTTCCTAAAATATTTAATATATTACATTGGACTTAATATAATTTTTAACATAACTAAGTATAATTTGTACGGGATGCTTTACGTATTCTATATTTGCTGTTGTTCCTGCGGCAGACAACAAAAATGTTCTTTATTAATAGATTGTGAACTCTTAAAAATCTGTTAACTTATCTTTATATACTAGTTTGATTATAAAGTGCGATTAGTGAAGCATCCCAATTGATGGCAGGAAATGACAAAAAAACTACATATAAAACTCCAAAAAACTTTTGAAGAATCTCTTGAATTATTTAATAATTTAACAACAGCATCCGATGTAGCATCTTTTTTAGAAATTCCCTTACAAACTTTGATATATATATTATATAAAGACACAAAACTTCACTATAAAGAATTTAAAATTAAGAAAAAGTCTGGTAAATATAGAATAATTAATAAACCTATTGGCAGCATAAGTATATTACAAAAAAAATTGCTTCCATTCCTTCAGTTTAAATATAAAATTAAAAAGCCAGTACATGGTTTTGTCAATAAAAAAAGTGTGCTTTCTAATGCAGAACAGCATCTTAAAAAAAAATTTATATTAAACATTGATTTAAAAGATTTTTTTAGTTCAATTAATTTTGGAAGAGTTAGAGGTTTATTTATATCTTACCCATTTAATATGGGAAATGATGCTGCAACATTAATTGCCCAAATATGTTGTCATAAAAATGGTTTACCACAAGGTACATGTACTTCTCCCATTCTATCAAACTTTATAGCATCAAGACTAGATGTAGAATTGATAAAATATGCTAATGCTACACATACTACTTATACAAGGTATGCAGATGATATAACTTTTTCTAGTACAAAAAAGTTATCTTCTAAAATGATAATCTATGATATGGATTCTAATCCTGTTATAAATGGTTTTATTTTAAGTGACTCATTAAAAGAATTAATTAAGTTTATGGGGTTTGATATTAACTATGATAAAGTAAGACTAGAGACAAAAAATATTAGACAGGAAGTAACAGGTATTACAGTTAATGACTTTCCTAATGTAAAAAGAAATTTTATTAAGCAAATAAGGGCTATTCTACATAGTTGGGAAAACTTAGGATTGGAAGAAGCTGAAAAAAAACACTTGGAGACTAAAAAACTTAAAATGGACATTTCATCTATTAAAAATGATGGAAAATATTTAAAAAATGTGGTTATCGGTAAGCTTGCTTATCTAAAGATGATACGAGGGGAAAATGATATTGTTTTTATTAAGTTAGCTTTAAAACTAGCTTCACTTAGTAGTGATAATTTACCTAAATTTATTAAGGAAATAAAATTGAAAAGTGAAGAATTTGATGTTTTTATTTGTCATGCAAGTGAAGATAAAGAAAAAGTAGCAAGACCACTGTATAGAGAGTTAACTGAGTTAGGTATAAATGCTTTTTTAGATGAAGAATATATTGAATGGGGTGATTCATTAACTGCAAAAATTAATCATGCATTAGGTCGTTCAAAATATGTAATAGCAATATTGTCAAATAGTTCTATTAATAAAGAATGGCCATTAAAAGAGATTAACAGTACATTAGCAAGAGAAATATCCGGAGATAAAAAACTATTGTCAATATTAGTGGGTGATGAGCAAGAGATTTTTAAAGTTTTACCATTACTAGCAGACAAACTATATAAACCTTGGAACAATAATGCAAAGACTCTAGCAATAGAAATTAAAACAATGCTAATCCCTAAATAGTAATTTAGCTACCCAGTAGCTAAATGTATGTCTTTTAATGTCTTTTTCTGATATATTAGAATGTTAAAAGTGGCTATGATAGGCTGTTTAAGTTAATTTTAAGGCGTCCAGTATTCGGAACTATATAATGAAAAAAATGAAATGACTCAAACTATACAAAAATTTATTCCGTGAATCTACCATGCAACAGATTATAAATTTTATTGTTTTCTCTTTTGCCTACCGCTAAAACTAAGATAGTTACACTCTCATCTTCAACTTTATAAGCAAGTCTAAAACCCGCTGTTCTGAGCTTGATTTTATAGACATTATCAAAACCGCTTAATTTATCTTTTGGAACTTTTGGATTTATTAGTCTCTCAGCAAGCTTTTTTTTGAATTGTTCACCGATGGAAGCGTCGAGGCTCTTCCACTCTTTGAGCGCTTTAGGATGAAAGGTAAGTTTATAAGTCATTTAAAGAAACTTCAACTGGTGTAAAATTTTCATTCAGTCTATTTCTTACATCTTTTGAAAGCATATAGTCATCCAACATATCCATTAATTTTTCATAAGTTTTTGCAGGAACTAAATAAGCAGATGGAATGTTGTGATTTAAAATTGCAATCGTCTCATTACCAGCATTTTTTAAAAGTTCACTTGGGGATTTTTTTAACTCTGTTATACTAGCTGTAAAGTTTGATAATATAGGTTGCATTTAAGTACCTTTTTTAGTATTTAATTTAATACTGACATTGTATATAAAAAAGGTAATAATGTAAATGTATAGTTTATTTTAGATAGTCAAATTATAATATCTTTTGCAACAAAAATCGGTTATCTGCGGTCGCAATATATTTTACAATTCTTTTAAAAGCCCTATAATAGGCACTTTTAGAGGTATTTTTAAGGCTCTCATAACGGAGTGGTCGAGTGTTCGAGTCACTCAGAACCCACCACTTTAAACTCCCTCTACAACGAACTTTCAAAGAAATAAAAAACAAATATTTTTATTATGCCAATTCTAATATAAGTTTTTTTATAAACATAATCTTCTCCTAGATTATGAATTATCAGAAAAAAGATTATGAGTTATTTATCTAACACTCATCCCTTCATCTAAGTACTTAATCAGTGGATATAAGAAGAACTCAATTACACGACGTTTTCCAACTTTCATCTCAGCCGTAACACTCATACCGGAACGCAGGAAAACTTTTTCTGAGTTTACTGTTAAAAAGTGCTCTTTTGGCTCAATATATATTTCATACACCGGACCTAGCTTCTCATCATCTATTGAATCGTCTGCTTTATGGCTGACAACTCCATGAATCATTCCATATTTTTGAAAGTCGAAAGTATCTATCTTAACCGCTGTTTGCATCCCTTTTTTAATAAATCCACTATCTTGATTGAGCACAGTAGCTTTTATGATAAGCGGTGCGTCTTTTGGAATAACAGTAATAAGTTTTTCAGCAGGAGTAACAACACCGCCAACAGTATGTACATGTAATTTTCCTACATAGCCATCTACAGGTGAAATTAAACGCTGTTTAGATTGTTTAAACTGAATTGATTTTATCTCCACCTGAAGCATAGTTGCTTCTTTACGCTTCTCTGTCAATTCTTCTAAAAGTTTATTTTTGTAGTCTTGGGTTATAAAAAGTATTTGTTCAATTAACTCTGTTTGTTTTGAGTCTAGCTCATTTACTTCATGTTCTTTTACTAATGTTTGTTCTTCATACTCTATAACATCTTTGCGCGCAGATTCATACTCTTCTTGAGTTATTAGATCTCTTACTTCAAAAAGACGTTCTGTGCGTGCTATTGCAGAATCTGACAATTTTTTAACACGATCTATATTCTCGGTAATGGATTTTTTTTGAGAGTCTACTTGATTTATTTGTTGTGTAACCAGCTGTAGTTGTTGATGATAGCCTGAGCGTTTAGTATCATATATCAATTTTTGAGTTGAAAGAAGATTTTTATCATTTGTAATTTTAGATGGATAAAATTCTTCATTTTTTACAAGAGCCGTCAATCTTGCCATCTCCACATCTAGCAGTTCAAGGTTTTTAAGTTTTGAGTCAAGATTTGTGTCTGTAACAGATGGGTCAATTTCCATTAAAATCTGTCCTTTAGTTACATAATCACCTTCAATTACAGAGATACTGCCGATAACTCCTGTTTCAATAGGCTGAAGAACTTTTATCTCTCCCGATGGTATTACTTTGCCTCTAGCCGTAACTACAACATCTATTTTAGCCAGAAAAAGCCAGAGAGTTGCAATTAGCATAAAAGCAAGAATAGCCCAAAGTAGTCCTCTTCCTAAAGGACTTGTCGGTCTCTCTTCTATTTCAACAAGAAGAGGTCTAAATTCGTGTCTGTCTTTTGTGCTAAACATATTCATTTTCTCTCCTTTAATCTTGTTGTGTGTAAAGCATATGATAGTAAGCATGTTGTTTCATTAGCTCATCATGAGAACCTTGTTCAACAATCTTGCCTTTGTCCATAACTAAAATTACATCACAATCTTTCACTGTGTTAAGCCTGTGTGCAACCATAAACATTGTACGACCCTCTTTAATAGTCTTTAGATTGTTTTGAATAATTTTTTCTGACTCATAATCAAGAGCTGATGTCGCTTCATCAAATATCAAGATTCGCGGATTAGTAAGAAGTGCTCTGGCAATAGCGATGCGCTGACGCTGTCCGCCTGAGAGCGCTGAACCGCGTTCTCCTACCTGAGTATCATACCCTTGGGGCAATTCAGCCACAAATTCGTCTGCACCGGCCATTCTTGAAGCAGCTAAAATATTCTCTATTGGAGCATCAGGACGCGATAGCGAGATGTTGTCTTTGATACTACCGCTAAAAAGATAGTTATCCTGAAGTACAACACCGATGTTGTTTCGAAGCCACTTAGGATTCATATGACGGATATCAACCCCATCTATATGGATCGCTCCACCGGTTGGAAGATATAAACGCTGTAGGAGTTTGGCAATTGTACTTTTACCACTTCCACTTCTTCCAACTAAACCTACACTATATCCGGCTGGAAAATCTGCTGAGATGCCTTTTAGTACTTGTGGGCTGTCGGGCGCATAAGAAAACTCAAGTTTTTCAAACTTAACTAGACCATTTATTTTTGGAAGAGTTATAGCTTTCTCATTTGTCTGCTCCGTCGGTGTGTTTAAAATATCTCCTAGTCTATCAACTGAAAGAAGCGTCTGTTGAAACTCGTTCCATAGATTGACTAGACGCAGTACAGGTCCGGAAAACTGATTTGCAAACATCTGAAATGCTATAAGCTGTCCAACACTTAGCTTACCTTCAAGAACTAGGGTAACTCCAACATATAGCATTGAAATTGTCATCAGTTTTTGCAAAGCACCGGAGACTCCGCCAAGGATGTTAGATAGGTTTGTTAAATGGAAACCGGCATTTACATATTTGGCAAGATAATCTTCCCATTTTTTTTGCATTGAGCCTTCTAAAGCTAATGATTTTACTGTTTGAACACCGGTAACCGACTCAACAAGATAAGAGTTTGATTGCGCTCCCATCTGAAATTTTTCCTCTAAACGACGGCGAAGTTCAGGAGTTATAAAGAGATAAAGCAGAGCGATAATTGATACAAACGCCAAAACAACCATGGTAAGTTTTACGCTATAAAGAAGCATAACTGCCACAAATACAACAGAAAACACTACATCAATAATCAGAGTAACAGACTTATTTGCAATAAATTCACGGATTTGGTCTAGTTCTCGTACGCGAGCTATGATGTTACCGACTTTGCGCTTCTCGAAATAGACAAGTGGAAGCGCTAAGAGATGATGAAATAGTTTTGCTCCCAGTTTAGCATCAATCTTTGAAGTTGTATGAGCGAACAGATAGTTTCGTATTAGATTTAATACCAACTCAAATAAAGCCACGACAACAAATGCTATAGCTAAGACATCCAGAGTTGTCATAGAACGGTGAACTAAAACCTTATCTAAGATAACTTGAGTAAAAAGCGGGGTAACCAGACCAAAGAGTTGAATTACAAATGATGCAATCAAAACCTCACTCATAATTTTTTTATACTTCATAATCTGATGAAAAAACCAGCCAAATCCAAACCGAACCTGTTCAGACAAAAGCTTATGCTTAAGCACAATAACTTTACCGCTGCTTATCTCATTGTACATGTCATAAGAGAGAGTGTATGGCTCTTTAGAACTTGTATCATAAATAAGTAGCTCTCGCTTCTCTTCATTGACTTGAACAACACTCATATAAGTGCCATCTTTTTTCAAAACTAAAAGAGGAAGAGGGTAGGCAGAAATCAGCTTTTCAATAGTTGTCTTTTTTATAGATGCACGAAAACCTTGGTTCTTGGCAATGCGGCACAACTCTTCAATAGATGGTTCATTGTCGCTGAGCGCATACTCTTTTATGATACTTCTGCTATCGATAGAAATACGGTTTAGTTTGCCTGCCACTTCAAGTGCTACTAGTGCTGAGTGCATTGAGCCGCTCCTCTAAATAAGATATCCAATGAAGCATTCTCATAAGCTATTTCGCTCTGCTCTATTTTTAGATTTAGTTTTCTCTCAAGAGTCTCTAGTATTGTATTTAGTTCACTAATACTATCAACCTGATAGCTGTCTCGCAGGCGGTTTATCATATCCATCTTCTGGGTAGTTTTATCATGCATATTTTCATCTTTTTCTACCAAAGTTTTTAGGTAAGAAAGCTTGCTTAGTTTCATTTTGGCATCATATTCATACTCGCGTTTATATAAGTCTCGCTCTTCTTTGATTCTCTGGAGTTCATACTGTAGTGTTTGAGATGTATCGCTGTATTTAAACCCTTCAAAGATATTCAAACGAATTGCCAAACCCAACTTCCAACTATTTTTCTTTATATTATCAAATGATTCATATGCGTCGTTTGGATCTGAGCCATACATGTAGTAGTTTCCATACATAGAGAGTGTCGGGTACTGAGAGTGAGTTAGCATCAATATCTCTTGCTCTTTTTGTTTAACCTGCTGGGCATACTTATGTCCAAGTGCCGTTTCTTCAAACTTATCTGTTAAGCAGTCGGAATTGTCAAATCCAATGGAGACAAGCTCTATGTTTTTTTCATCAAGCTCAACATGGGATAGAGAGCTGAGGTGTATAATCTCCTCTTGGTACAGCAATTGTGCCAGTTTTATATCTTTTTCTAAATCGATAATAGTAATAGCTTCATCACCCAACTCCAACTTAGAGTATTTACCTGCTTTATGCAGCCTCTGTTTTATTTTGTAAAGCTCTTGACGGACTTTAAGCATCTCATCTTTTATGTTGATTTTTATTTTTGATTTTATGGCACTGCTGTATCTGTCTAAAATAGTTTGATGAAGTTTTTTTTCCTCTTCACACCAGTTTAATTTTTTTATTGTCACCTCTTTTTTAGCGATGCCGATACTATCCTCTGTTGCTCCAAAATGGTAAAGTTCATGGTTTAAGTTTAAAGAGAGAGAACTCTGATATTTAGTACCGCTTGTGATAACTGAGTCTCCAACTGACTCTGTAGCTGAAGGCAAATCACCCAAATCTTTGTTGTACTCAGTGTTATAACTAAGAGCAAGGGTCGGGTAGTACTTCGTGTAAAGAGTCTCTACTTTAGAACTCTCTATATTTACATCTTCTTTAAACATCTTTAGCTTAGCAGAGTTCTTGCTTGCTGAGAGTAAAAGGTCTTGATAAATAACAGTTTGTGCCTGAACAACGAAGTTTAACAGTAGTAGCAACGGTATAAAGTAAATCAAAAAACTTCCTTAAAAAAATATATGATTGTTAAAATTAGAGTCTAACTAATCTTTTTCTTAAATATAATTAAATAATTATGATTTAACGGATTTAGTGTTTTATTGTAACTTATATTAACACATTATTGAATAAATCTTATAATTTATAATAATATGTAGACAAATAAAACTTAAAAATATAAACTAATCTTTAATTATCAGTATGTTGGCAAGAGTTTAGTTGATATAAAAAATTATTGAAGGATTAAGAAGATGAAACAGTTAATAAATACAAACAATAGTTTTTTACATACGGATATTTCGCAATACACTATTTGTAATGATTTTTTAAATAAAACAATTGAAACTTTTAATATGCTGATTAAAATGAGATGCTCTGCTTGTTTGGTTGTTTTTTATTCTCTCAAAGATATAAACAATCATTTGGAAGAGTTTTCGGACAAAACGGTAGAAATTGTTTCTATTCAAGCCGGCGGTGCATATCTTTATGCACTGTTTTTACCTACGAACCTATATGGCACTCACTGCTTCGTTAAGGATATTCATTTTAAGAAATTGCAAAATACTAAAGTGATTTTTCACTTTGATGATATTCCAGATAATACACATCATCTTTTTAATTACATCAATGGCTTTTTATTTGAAATTCATGAAAAACAACACTATGTGAATTGATTTTTTAAAGAGAGAGAGAGAGTATGTGTTATGGGAAATAAAATAATAAATAAATCAGAGGAGAGATTATGGAAAAGGTTTTAATAGTTGTTGGTATTGGATTTTTAATTTTCCATTATTGGGCAAAATGGAATATAAATTATGACAACAGTAAGGCTGGTTTTAAGGAATACAATAAAAAACTTAAACTTAAAATTGATAACAATGAAAGACTTACTTTTTTAGAAAGTTTTAGTGTGTTTATGAATAAAACATTTGATACGGCTATTAATATTTCTTTAAAAGCAGGATTGATTTTAATAGCTTTGGGAATTATTTCAACATTAATATTGAAAGTAAAAGGATAAAAAATGGATGATAAAATCACACAAACACCGGAACAAATAGCAGATAGATTACAATACTTAGGATTACTACCTGGTCCTCAAAAACCTTTTATAGCATATCTTACAGCAAATTCTGGGTTAGCTACAAGCTTGGGGGATCTGATTGATAAAATTGATGATGGTTCAGTAACACGGAATGACTATGTTGATGTATTAAAGGATATTGGAGCAATTGTTACAGGGGTGGCATTACTGGCAGAACTAGTTGGTATTACAGTATTATCAGCACCAGCCATATTAGGCATCGGTCTCGGTCTTGCAGTACTAGACTACGCAGACGAGAATAACTATGATACTTCTGAAATATATGAAGATTTACAAGAAAAGATGAGTATGCTTGAGAGCTACATGAACGGCGGTGAACAAGGTGGCGGTATAGACCCGACCGCAGACACAGACGGTGATGGGCTGCCAGATGATATAGATCCATATCCAAATGACGCATCTCCAGATTCAGACGGTGACGGAGTACCAGATTATTTAGACCCATATCCAAATGACCCAAACAACGGCAACGGACACCCGATGGATCCTGCACCTATAGAGCCGCCAAGAAGAGACCCGCTAGTTCTGGATATGGACAAAGACGGCTTTATCTCAACAACCTCACTTGAAGATTCTACTGCTTACTTCGACTTGACGGGTGACGGTATAAAAGAAAAAGTCGGCTGGCTTAGAGCAAATGACGGACTTGTTGTTTATGATAAAAATGAGAACGGCAAAATAGACGGAATAGATGAAGTATTTGGTAACCAAACAACAAGCGGTTTCGATGAACTAAGACAAACGGCTGATAGTAACTATGACGGTGTTATAGACCGCCGTGATGAACTCTACTCAAGACTAAAAGTATGGCAAGACACAAACCAAGACGGCATACTCAACAACCAAGATGAAGCATTTAACTATGTACTTCTAAGACAAGACAACAACGGAGGCGTAACCCTCTTCATCCCTCAAGTGGATAACCAAAGGGCAAAAGAGCTGTTTGAAAATACATCATGGCATGTAGCTCAAAACAACACATATTTCACACTTCAAAAAAAGGCAGCATAAATGAAATCAACAACACAAGCACTATCCAAAAATCAAATCACTATAGGCATGAACACCCACGAAGCAAGTTTGGCAGGTGGAGCATACTTTTATAGAGTCATCGCCGATGAAGATGTATGGGATAAAGACACAG
>Ga0156164_153_pt1 | contig 12110 bp, 8 predicted proteins | sample RifCSPlowO2_12_FD_107817 | JGI IMG/M metagenome (GOLD analysis project Ga0156164, IMG submission 107817) | Sulfurimonas sp. RIFCSPLOWO2_12_36_12 | reverse complement strand
TTCTTTTTTAAGCCCATCAACTATCTCATAAAACTTCTCTCTTGCACTGTTCATATATACAGCGTCAAAAGTAGAATCAACGCTCTCCATGCTCTCATAAACAAAGTCAAAAATATCCTCTTTGTCGCCTTTTAAAAACGCAGGAAGATGCTCTGTGATTTCATCCGCCGTATAAGTTAAAATAGGTGCGATAAGAGTCAGAAGCGATTTAGTCATAATAGCCATCGCGCTTTGGCTTGAGTTTCTTCTTGGGTCGTTTATAGCATCGCAGTATAGGCTGTCTTTTGTGATGTCGATGTAGATTCCGCTCAACTCATTTACGACAAAATTATTTAGCAGACTCATGCCGTGAACAAAGTTATAGTGGCTAAATGATTTGTGAACATTGTCAAATACAGTTTTCGCTTCGCTTAAAATCCACTTGTCTAGCTCGCCCATTTCGTTATAAGGCGTGAGTGATTTCAAATCATTGATATTTGCAAGCATAATTCTAAAAGTGTTTCTTAGTTTACGGTAGTTCTCAGCACTCTGTTTTAGGATACTTTGAGAGATTTTGAGATCACTTTGATAGTCGCTTGAAGCTACCCAAAGACGAAGAATCTCACTGCCGTACTCTTTTAAAACAGACTCCGGTGCAACAACATTACCTTTAGACTTAGACATTTTCTCGCCCTTCTCATCGACCGTGAAGCCGTGAGTAAGGACTGTTTTGTAAGGCGCTTTGTGCTCAACCGCGGCACTTAAAAACATAGATGATTGGAACCATCCGCGATGCTGGTCGCTTCCCTCAACATAAAGGTCAGCCTGATACTCTCCCGCGTCATAGTTGCGAGATTTAAGAACCGAGTACCAAGTAGAACCGCTGTCAAACCAGACATCGAGTATGTCCGTTACTTTTTCAAGCTCATCCGCCTTATAGCCCGCACCCGGATAGAGCAGCTGTTCCGTTGGCATCGAGTACCAAGCATCGCTTCCGTGCATCTCAAAAACCATAGCCGTAAAGTTTAAAACCTTCTCATCAAGCAGAACTTCACCGCTTGCTTTTACTCTAAAAAACGCGATAGGAACTCCCCAGTCTCTTTGACGAGAGATACACCAGTCAGGTCTGTTTGCAACCATTGATTTTAGCCTGTTTCTTCCGGTTTCAGGAAAAAAGAGCGTCTTTTCAACTTCATTTAGGGCAATCTCTCTTAGCGTTTCATCGCACCCTTTTGGTTTCTCATCGACGCTTATAAACCACTGTTTAGTAGCTCTGAAAATCAGAGGCGTGTGGCTTCTCCAGCAGTGAGGATAAGAGTGGGTAAATTTTGAAACATGTATAACGCTCTCTCCCATAAGGGCAATCAAATCTTCGTTAGATTTAAAGATGTGGCGACCTACAAAATCTCGCGGGTTTGGAATAAGAGCATCTCGGACTATTGTCTCATCATAACAACCAGTTTCATCAACAGGCATAACCACTTCCAAATCATATACAAGCCCAACGCGGTAGTCATCTTCACCGTGTCCCGGTGCAGTATGGACACATCCTGTTCCGTTTTCAACAAGTACATGCTCGCCTAAAACTATGCGAGAAGTTCTGCCGTTTAACGGGTTTATAGCCAAAAGATTTTCAAACTCTTTTGCTTTAAAAGTTCTTGCGACTTCACCGCTTAAAATTTTGCTCTCATTTAGCGAGTCAAGAAGTTTTTTTGCAACAATGTAGCCCGTTGTTGTAAGAACATACTCCTCTTCTGGGTTTAGAGATATACCGGTATTTGCGGGAATCGTCCATGGGGTTGTCGTCCAGATAACCAGAGCAGCCTTGTTTACGATGTTTAGCTTCTCTTTTGCATCACTGCTTAGTTCAAATGCGATAAAAATCGAGTAATCCTCTTTATCTTCATACTCAACTTCAGCTTCTGCAAGTGCAGTTCTCTCCGCCCATGACCAAAAAACGGGCTTGCTTCGCTCGATTAGAAGTCCCTTTTTTGCAACATTGCAAAGGGTGCGGTAGATGTTTGCTTCAAATTTATAATCCATCGTCACATAAGGATTTTCCCAGTCAGCGATAACGCCTAGCTTTTTAAACTCTTCTCTTTGAATATCTACAAATTCAGCTGCATGAGCGCGGCAAAGCTCTCTGATTTTTGCAGTTTCAAGAAGCTCTTTTTTCTGCTTTCCGCCAAGTTTTTTCTCAACTTGCTGCTCAATCGGCAGACCGTGGCAGTCCCAACCTGGAGTAAAACGGACAGATTTACCGCTAAAATAGTTATGTTTTATAATGATATCTTTTAAAATTTTGTTAAGCGCATGTCCGATGTGTGTGTGGCCGTTTGCGTATGGCGGTCCGTCATGAAGAGTGAAACTTTGTGCATCTTTGCGGTTTGCTTTCATCTTCTCGTATACTTTTTTGTTATCCCAAGAAGCGTATCTAATCGGCTCATTGTTTACGAGATTACCTCTCATCTCAAATTTTGTAGTAGGTAACAGCAGCGTATCTTTGTAATCCATATTTATTCCAGAGTGTATAAAATTTTTGCATTGTATCCTTTAAGGGTTAAAAGCTACTTTAAATAAGTAAAAACAGTGTTATAATAGGCAAAAATATTTTTGACAAAGGGGCTGTTTGCCATATGAAACTACATCTTCTCCTAATTGGAAACAAATTTATATATAACTTACCTTTGCGAGAGTATATAATAAGAAAAATAGAGCAAAAAACTGATTTTATACACTCAATAACTTTTTTTAAAGAGAGTGATAATTCACTATTTTTATATCTTGACAAAGAGCTTCATTTAGCAAAAAGACATATAATCGTTACCACAAAACAGCACTTTTCAACCGTAGGAAAACTTATATGTACGGTTACTGGAGATAATCAAATATTAAAAGAAGATATGTTAATCCCCTCAAACAGTTCTGTTTTTGAAGATGGAAGCTACTTGCTGGAGTATGAAGATTCAATTACAAATGTGCTTCATATGGATGAGATGCAGAAGTTTCCGGAGATACTCTTAAACTTTGAAGACTCCAAAGCAACTATTCATCTGTTTGAAGAGGATAGAGAGAGTGCAATCGCTATGCTCACTTCGATAGCGCAAATGTATGATGTGAAAATTGATGTAGTAACTCTTATTGATGGATGGCTTATAATTGACATTAGAAGTAAAAAGTACGGCAATATATCGAAATTTATAGGTTCTGCAAAGCAGCTGTTGCCAAATAAACTTATAACAGCGTCAAATATAATGAGTTATATTATAGAAAAATTATCTCTAAAAAACAAAAAACTTGCTTTTGCCGAGAGTTGCACCGGAGGACTTCTTACCTACTATTTTACAAAAAATAATGATGCATCTAAAATATTAGACGGCTCACTTATCACTTACTCAAATACCATGAAAGAGAATTGGCTTGGAGTTAGCGGTAAAACGCTTCAAGAGCATGGCGCTGTAAGCGGTGAAGTTGTCTTAGAGATGAGTGAAGGAGTTATTAATGTCAGCAATGCCGACTATGCCATATCTATAAGCGGTGTCGCAGGCGAGGGCGGAGGAACACAATACAAACCTGTAGGCACCATATATGTAGGGGTTAGAAGCAAAAACGAACATAAAGAGAGTCGCTTGAATTTAAGCGGGGATAGAAATTATATTCAGCACCAAAGTGTGCTTTTTGCAATTAAAATGTTGCTATTAATAGATAAAGAGATGTTTTTCTAAATTTGTCCGTTTTTATCTTGACAATTAAAACCTATTTGCCTATAATTTCGACCTCTTAACGTTTAGAGAAAATGTCTTGTTAGCTCAGCTGGTAGAGCATCTCACTTTTAATGAGGTGGCCGATGGTTCGAATCCATCACAGGACACCAGTTTTTATATGCGCGGTGGTAGTTCAGTTGGTTAGAATACCTGCCTGTCACGCAGGGGGTCGCGGGTTCGAGTCCCGTCCACCGCGCCATTTTAGTTGATTTAAAATTCTTGATTTTTAGTTTAATCGAGGCAGGTTCTTTGTGGAAAGAGGAGCATAGTAAATCTATGTGACGAAATGTAACAAAGGTTCTAACGAAGAGTAAATTAAAAAGCATAATTTTAGGGCGTTTAGCTCAGTTGGTAGAGCGCTACCCTTACAAGGTAGATGTCACAAGTTCGAGTCTTGTAATGCCCACCATTTTTGTTTTATATGCACAAAGCTTTTGACTCGCGTACTTTAGTACGCTTCACCAAAACCTTAGCACATCTAAAATCAAAAACCAGAGTTTCATGTTAAACCTTTTGTTTAATGAAAGTGACCCTTTCGTCTAGTGGCCAAGGACACTATCACTTCATGGTAGGGACAGAGGTTCAAATCCTTTAGGGGTCGCCACAATTAAAGTTGGTGTTATATAAGTTAAAAAATGGGCGTTTAGCTCAGTTGGTAGAGCGCTACCCTTACAAGGTAGATGTCACAAGTTCGAGTCTTGTAATGCCCACCATTTTTTGATTACGCTTCGTTAAAATTTGCTTTGTCAAATAAAAATTTTTTATTCAATGCGCGGTGGTAGTTCAGTTGGTTAGAATACCTGCCTGTCACGCAGGGGGTCGCGGGTTCGAGTCCCGTCCACCGCGCCACTACCTTTAAATACAATCCCAAACTAATCCTATAAAAAACTTTTTGTTCCGCGTCCGTCATACATATCTTTATACCTGAAGGTTATAAGATTTTGCATAATTGCAAAAAGAATCATAAAATTTATAAAACTGCTTCCGCCATAACTAAACATTGGGAGTGGAACCCCGACAACAGGGGCATATCCTATTGTCATAGAGATATTTACACCCATATAGATAAAAATCATAAATGCTATTGAAATAGTCACAACTTTGATAAGATAGTCGCTATTAAAGATGCTTAAACTCATTAGATGTAAAATGAGCATAACATATATCAAAATAATTCCTAAAGCGCCTAAAAACCCGCTTCTTTCAACAATAAATGCAAAGATGAAATCGCTTGTGGCAATAGGTAAAAATCTCATCTGTGTCTGCGTTGCATCATCTTTTGATTTACCGGTTAATCCGCCTGAACCAATGGCAATTATGGATTGTTGAACATGATATGATGGTTTTTCACTGATAAAATCCAAAATTCTTGTCTTTTGATAATCATGAAGTAAAAACTTGTAAGCAAGAGGAGAGAATAGCAAGATAAAACCGACCAGAAAAGCCCATATCTTCCAATATACACCGATATAAAAGAGTACTCCAAAACCCAATAACAGAAGAACTAATGCTGTGCCTAAATCCGGTTCTTTGGCAATTAAGATAAATGGCAAAAGAATATAGAAACTTATTTTTAGAAACTCTTTTATTTTATAACCATCCATCGGAGGGGGGCTTTTGTTTATCAGGTATGCAAGCATCAATATAAGAGCAGGTTTTACAAATTCAGACGGCTGAATGGTTGCATTTATAAATGGAATATCTATCCATCTCTGTGCACCAAGCCTTGCGTGTCCAAAAAATTCAACTCCAAAAAGAAGTCCTATACTTAGCCAATAAATAAAGGGGATAAGCCAGCTCATTCTGCGGATAGGAAGCAAAAAGACAGCTAGAAATGCTAAAAGTGCAACTCCGACATATGCCGTCTGTTTTTGGGCAAGAGCAGGTACTGCTTCGCCGATTAGCCAATTTGAAGTAAGAACAAGAGGAATGATTAGGATAATGGAAAAAAAATCAAATTGTGCTAAAATGCGTTTATCAATTCTCCACAAATTTGAAACTCCATAAAATTTTAGAAATTGTATCATAAAGGTTATAAATATGAATGAAACACAAAGTTATATTTGCGATAGCGCTGAGCGTCTTGATACATTTTTAACATCGCAAATAGGGCAAAGCCGTTCACAAATTGCACAGCTGATTAAAAAAGAGTGTGTGTATGTAGACTCAAAAGTAGTTTCTCGTTCCGGAGTTAAATTAAAAGAGGGACAAGTTGTTAAAGTAAAGTTTCCTGATGCAGAGATAGAACCGGCATTAGACATCGATTTTAATGTTGAAGTGCTTTATGAAGATGATGATGTTTTGGTAATAAACAAACCAAGCGGGCTAACTGTTCATCCTGCTCCAAGCGTAAAAGAGGCAACTCTTGTTGATTGGCTTAAACATAAAGGCATTAGACTCTCTACGATAAGCGGGGAAGAACGCCACGGGATAGTCCACAGACTGGACAAAGGCACGAGCGGTGCTATGGTTATTGCAAAAAACAATGAAGCACATGAATTTTTATCTAACCAGCTTCAAGATAAAAGCATGGGAAGATACTATTTAGCAATCGTTAACCCGCCGCTTAAAAATGATTTGACTACCGTGGAGTGTTCAATAGCTAGAAGTGCGCACAATAGACTTAAAATGGCATGTTTGGAACACGGTAAATATGCTAAAACAATCTTTAAAACATTAGCACTGTCAAATGATGAAAAAAATCAACTTGTTGCTTGTAAGCTATTTACCGGAAGAACGCACCAGATTCGCGTTCATTTAGAGAGTTTAAACCGCCATATCGTAGGTGACCATATTTATGCTCAAAGCCCAAAACAAGAGAAATCGGAACGAATTTTGCTTCATGCATATATGATATACTTTATTCATCCAAAGAGTAAAGAAGAGCTTTCATTTGTTGCGTCTCTTGGTGCAGATATGATGGATTATATAAATAAAAAATTTAATACGGAGCAAATAGATGAGATTATGGACGCTAGTTACATTATGCACAGTTTCACTACTGATTCTTAGCGGTTGTAGTGAGAAAGTACCGGTACCAAAAAAGGAAGCGGTTGTTGATAACACTTTACCAATCGTTTCACTTACTAAAAATGGGACAATTATTGATACAAACACAATTGCCCTTGAATGGGAAGCTATTGATGACCAGAGAGTAGAAGGTGTTTATATTTATAAAGTTGTACAAGATGGTGGGAGTAAAAACAAAGACGCTAAAAGTGACTATTACGATACGGTAAATAGCCGTTTTTCTACACACTATTTAGATAAAAAGATAGAGCCAGGCACAAAATACAGCTATTACTTTAAAACTTATAGCGCAAATGCCGAGTCTCAAAAAAGTCAAACAACTACAATAACTTCACTTTTGCCTTTAGAGTCTGTAGTATGGATTAATAGCAGACAAAGTATGCCAAGAAGTGCAAAAATAATATGGCGACCTCATGCAAATGAAAAAGTAAAAGCATATATTATTCAAAGAAGAACTCTTCAAAATGATATCTGGAGTGATGTTGCAACGGTAGATGGACGATTAAATGCAGAATTTATTGACAAAAATTTAAAAGATAATTTTACATATATATATCGTATTCGTGTATTGACATATGACGGTATTATCTCAAAACCTAGCCAAGAGGTTACAGTTGTAACAAAAGAGCTGCCTGCAGAAATAACGCAAGTAGTAGCTTCAACAGAGTTGCCAAAAAAAATACAGATTAACTGGAAAAGCAGCGATGCTAAAGATTTTTTAATATATAGAGTATATAGATCTACTAGCATAAACGGAACTTATGAATCAATTGCTGATACAAAAAACAACTCATTTGTTGATGTTATTAAAGAAGACGGTAAAGAGTATTTTTACAGAATAAGCGTATTTGATACGGATAAGTTAGAGAGCATAAATTCAAACCACACTGCACTTGGCAGAACATTGGTAAAACCGGCCACTCCTTCATTGGTAGAAGCAAAACTTGTTAATGGAAAAGTTAAGATATCTTGGATAAGTTCAGATACAAGAGCCAAGAGTTACACCATAGAAAAAACATATAGCAAAAGTTTTTTAGAGAGTACTATTGAAGATTTTGAAAACATAAAAGGTAATGAATTTGTTGATTCGGAAATCGTTGGCGGAAAAACATACTACTATAAAATATTTGCAATTGATGCCAATGGAATTAAATCAGAACCAAGTATGGATATTAAATTTAAAGTCGAAGATAATGTAGGCAATAAAACGCAAAAAAAAGCACCGACTGACACTCAGCCAGCTAAGGTAGAGAAAAAAGTTGAGCAAAAAAGCACTAAAAGTGTTATTGAGCCGGCTGAAGAAGTAATAATACCAATGCAAGATTTTAACTAAACGAGAATTAATGCCACATTTACACATATCAGAGTTTAAAGAGATAGAGTTCCCATCACAAGAAGATGGGGTCTCTTTTAATTTTATAGCGGATAATGCAAATCATGAAGAAGAGAAGCTGATTTCAGTTACTGTAGATGAAGATGAGTTTTTTTTGCTGGTTGTTGATGAAGATAAAAAAAAGCTGCTAAAGAGTGATAAGCTTACAAGACCTGCCTCAATATATAATGTACACAAGGCACTTCTTACATATGCCAAGCTTTCAAAAATGGATGTTCTTTCATCAAATGTGCCGCAAAATCAAAAGAACATGCATCTTCAAGAGGTTACGGCTCTAAAAGATATAAATTATTTTGCGACAGATTTTCCAAAAAACAAAAATATTCGCATTGAAGTGGGTTTTGGTTCAGGTCGCCATCTGCTTCATCAAGCTATAAATAATCCGGAGACTCTTTTTATAGGAATAGAGATTCATACACCCTCTATTGAACAGGTTTTAAAACAGATAACAATTAAGAATATTGACAATATAGTTGTGCTTAGCTATGACGCAAGGCTTTTTATGGAGCTTGTTCCATCAAATGTAATTGAAAAAATTTATGTACATTTTCCCGTTCCTTGGGATAAAAAACCTCACAGAAGAGTTATTTCAACTACATTTATCCAAGAAGCTAGGCGTATTTTAAAAGTTGGCGGGACTTTAGAACTTAGAACGGACAGTGAGAACTATTATGCTTACTCTTACGAGACATTTATAGCATTTAACAAAACCACTCTTCATATTAACAAAAACAAAGATATAGCCATAATAAGCAAGTACGAAGATAGATGGAGAAAGATGGAGAAAAACATTTATGATGTAACGATGATAAATGATGAAGAGTCTCCTGAGCTCTCCTTAGAAGGTGATTTTAATTTCTCTGAAGTTAAGCTCTCAGGTCATGAGATCTTAAAACTTAACAAAAAAATAGAAAAAATAGACGGGGGATTTATCAATTTTGAGAGAAGTTACATGTTAAAAGATGGTGTTATGCTTCGTTTATCTATGGGCAGTTTTGATAAGCCGGAGCATCTTTATCTAATTGTCAAGAAAGATAAAGCATTTTATTATCCAAATATACCGCTAAAATCAAAAAGCAATCTTGTTGCTCATAAATTTTTAAACGAGGCGCTTCATGGATAATGTAATAATAGCTAAAGACCTCTCATTGTCATATTCGAATAATGAGACAATTATCAACAAAGCGACTTTTTCAATAAGTTCTGGCAGTTTTGTCTTCATAACAGGGGCTAGCGGCAGCGGAAAATCTACGCTTTTAAAATCTCTTTTTGGAGCACTGAACCCAAAACAAGGCTCTCTTGTGGTTGGCGGTGTAGAACTAAACGGTGTTTCTCGTTCAAAGTTGAACTTTTTAAGACGACATTTAGGAATAGTTTTTCAAGATTATAAGCTTGTTAAAGAGTGGAGTATTGAAAAAAATATTATGCTTCCTCTTCTTATAAATGGGTATGTAAAAAGTGTTGCCCTAAATCAAGTAGAAAAACTACTCAAGCATGTTAGATTGAATCATCAAACAGGCAAATATCCATTTGAACTTAGCGGTGGAGAGCAGCAGAGGGTTGCAATGGCAAGAGCACTTGCTCATAATCCTATCTTAATTTTGGCGGATGAGCCAACAGGAAACCTTGATGAGTACTCCTCACAGCTTATTTGGAATTTGTTAGAGGGCGCAAATAATCAGCTTAAAACAACTGTAATAGTGGTAACGCACCATATTCCAAAATCATTAAATGTTGATTATAAGCATTTTCACATAGAGTATGGGAGTATTCATGAAGTCCGTTAAGAATCATCTCTCGTTAGTAGTTGCGCTATTGAGCATACTTTTTTCAATGCAAGTTTTTTTTATTGTTGAGCGCTCAATTGATGCTTATAAAGTAAATCTCTCAAACAACTACTCTGTTATTGCCGTTAGTAAAAAAGAGTTGAGCAGTGACGAATTTAAAGGTATTAACAAAATAATCTCAAATGCAGAAGAACTCTCTCCTGATTCTGTTATAAAAAGATTAACAAGTGATATGAAAAGCACAAATGTAGAGCTTCTAAAGCTTACTTTACCAAAATTTTATAAACTCTCTCTTACCTACTATCCAACTCCGCAAGAGATAAAAAAATTAAGAAGCGATTTACTCGGTAGTGGTTCAATAACAAAAGTCGAAGATTTTTCTCATAATCATGATACGGTATATAAACTTCTGCTTCTGTTTAAAAAAGTTGTTGCACTTTTTGCTATTGTCGTACTTATTGTGACTGTGTTGCTAATATTTAAAGAACTTAGAATTTGGCAGTATAAGCATAATGAGCGTATGACTATTATGGGGCTTTTTGGTGCGGCTTTATGGCTCCGTTCCGCAGTACTCTTTAGACTTGCCATAGTTGATGCGCTTGTTGCGAGCTTTTTGGCTTTTGGAGTGTTTATGTATCTCTCATCATCTGCTTGGGTTGCAGAACAGTTTAATAACATTGGGATAAATGTACTTATCTTTAATCCAATAGAGGATTTTTTAATTATTCTTGGGGTTGCTATAACTATCTCGATACTTTTGGCATCTTTGATTGTTCTTGGTCATAAAGAAGAGGCATGATTCGTTTACTGATAATATTTTTTTTAACATATTTGTACTTAAATGCAAAAACAAGTGTTGATAATAAGATAGAAAAAACTAGCTCCGAAATAGGTTCTTATGTTAAAACTCAAGAAGATATAAACAAAAAAATGAATGAAACTGCGCAAGCAATTTTACTGCAAGAAAAAGAGATTAACGCACAACAAGAACGCCTTAAAAAGCTAAAAGAGGAGCTCTTAGACAAAGAGAGCAGCTATGATGGCAATGTTAAACAGATAAAAGAGTTAAAAGTATCTCAAGATAAATTGAAAAAAAATGGTGATCAGCTAGAAGAGGAGTTGGTTTTTACAATAGCTCAAAGTGTCTCTTTATCGATAGTTCTTGAAGCGGAGTATAGCGCAAGCGAGGAGTCGCTTATAGAGTACGAGGTATTAGACCTTATGTTAAAAAACGCAAAAATAAAGATTAGAGAGTTAAATGAAAAGTTTTATAACAACTCTAAAAATATTACTATTTTAAGTGAACATGTCAGCTCTTTAGAGGCTGCAATCGCCTCCATTGATTCAAAAAGAAAAGAGTTGGTTAAAACTCAAGAAGAGAATAAAGAGTCGCTTAAAAAGTTAAAAATCGCAAGAGATTCGTACAAAAAAGAGCTTCAAGAAATTTTAAATAAGCAGGATATCTTAAAGAAAACATTGGCACAGCTAAATATAATAAAAATAGATGAGATTAGAAAAGCCAGCGAAGCAGCGGAGAGAGCTGAGGCATTTGATGCAAAAGGTACTGTTTCTGATAATAGTTTACCTAAAGTCAAAACGCACGGAAGCAGTTATCAAGCTGCACAAACAAAAGAGTATATCGGTGAGAAAACTATTGCACCGTTTGAGCCGTACAAAATTACGAAAGTTTATGGCACATATACGGATCCAATTTATGGCATAAAAGTATTTAATGAATCGATATCATTAAAGCCTAGTGAAGAGAATACCAAAGTTAAGACAGTATTTAACGGCAAGGTAATTTATGCGGATAAAACACCGGTACTCAACAATATTGTAATTATAGAACATGATGACGGGCTTCATACTATCTATGCAAATTTATCTCAAATAGCACCCGATATTAGCAAAGGTAAAAAAGTAAAAAAAGGTTATACGATAGGTCGCGTTAATGATGAGTTGATTTTTGAAGTTACACAAAAGTCATTTCATATAAATCCTGTGAAACTTTTTCAGTAGGTTTGTAGTATATTTAAATTAATTTAATGTTATTATGTGTGCATATATATTCGTCTTCAATATGATTGTTGCAGGAGTTGTTATGGATAAAAATAGAGATTCAGGTAATCATAGAAATAACGCTATGTATTATAATCA
>Ga0156164_137_pt1 | contig 13550 bp, 12 predicted proteins | sample RifCSPlowO2_12_FD_107817 | JGI IMG/M metagenome (GOLD analysis project Ga0156164, IMG submission 107817) | Sulfurimonas sp. RIFCSPLOWO2_12_36_12 | reverse complement strand
CTGTCAAAGAAGATAATCCGGAATTGCAGGCGGCAAAAGCAAAAGGGCTCAGGATTTTGAAAAGGGCCGAAGCCCTGGCGCAATTGATGCGGGATAAGGCCTCTATCGCAATCAGCGGCGCTCACGGTAAGACCACTACCTGCGGTTTAACCGGCCATCTCCTGCTCCAGGCAGGGTTTTCTCCGACCGTTGCCATAGGCGGAATCCTGCGCAATATCGGCGATAATTCCTGCCTGGGGAAGAGTAATTTTTTTGTGGCTGAGGCCGATGAATCGGACGGAACATTTTTATATTACCACCCGGACTATTCCATCGTTACCAATATTGACCGGGAACATCTTGATTTTTTAGTATTACCATATCGCCTTTTAGCGCAACTTCAATATCAAATCCGTCAATTGAAACAATTCTAAAAACATTATCATCAAAAATAGTAGCACTGATTGTTGTAGTACCACCCTCTGCCGTAGTCAGTTTTATAGTAATTAGATTTTTATAAACAGAAGAGTCGTGAAGTGCTTCAAACTCTATTTTAATACCCTTTTCTTGCGCTATAAACTCAGCATTTACATAGTTGATTGTATCATCGCTTATCTGGCTCATTGCACCGACTGCAACAAAAGTAGCAAGAGAGTCGACATATTTAGCAATCTCTCCCTGCCCGCTGACTTTTATAGCAACTATTTGAGATTTATTAAGTTGAGACTCCAAGAAACCTATTTTTTGCCCCATCTCTAAAAACGGTTTTACAAACGGCGGGATTTTACTCTCATCAATCGGCAGATTCATGGCATGCGCATACGAGATACCTTTAGCGGCAGCGATTGCGTTTTCAGCCGCTTGAACTCCGATGTTGTATTGAGACTCATAAGTATTTGCACCCAAATGAGGAGATACTGTAACATTGTCAAGATCAAGAAGCGGGTTATTTGTTGCCGGTTCTTTCACAAAAACATCAATACCTGCAAAACGAATTTTACCGCTAGTAAGACCTGCATAGAGTGCCTCTTCATTGTAAAGACCGCCTCTAGCGCAGTTGATTAGCACCACTCCGTCTTTCATCTTCGCAATCTCTTTGCTGTCTATCATGTTAACTGTTTCTTTATTTTTAGGCGTATGGATAGTGATAATATCACAATCTAAAATATCATTGAAATTTTTAGTATAAACCATATCAAGGTCTGTTACTTTTGAGGGGTTGATATATGGGTCATATGCAACAATATCCATCTCAAAAGCCTGAGCTCTTTTTGCTACGCGAGAACCAATGTTACCAAAGCCGATAACACCCAGCTTTTTACCTTTTAACTCATATCCGTACCACTTTTCTCTCTTCCAAACTCTCTGCTCTTTTAAGTGATTGTGAGAATACGGAAACATTCTCATACATGAAAGCATATGCGCCATCGTAAGCTCAACCGCCGCAATAGTGTTTGCAGTAGGAACATTCATTACGATTATTCCCTCTTTTGAACATCCTTGAATATCGACATTATCAACACCGACACCGGCACGAACTATTGCTTTCATATTTTTAGCATGTGCTATAAATTTATCATCAACATCCGTTGAGCTTCTTGTTATTGCAACATCAGCACACTCAATAATGTCTAAAAGTTTTACTTTATCTTCATCTGCCGCCATAATAAAATTTATATTTTGATCATTTCGAAGCATTTCCAAACCAGCTTCGTGAATATGGTCACAAACAACTATAGTATATTTTTGCATTATGTATCCTCTTTATATAGCCCGACTTTGGCTGAAATTTGATAATTTTTTAACACTTTAACAAGGGAGTTTAATTTATCTATATCACTTGAATATATTAACAACTCTGTACCACTTTTATCTTTTTTAAGATAATACTTTAATTGATGTTGTTTTAACTCTTCTTTTAAGCAGAAAAGTTGATATGGATCCAATAAAGGGGCTGATAGCTTATATACTGCTTTTTTTTCTATTTTCTCATTCAAATCAACTTGAATAAAGACCTCATTAACCGGATAAAAATATCCAAGTTTTTCAGTTTTAGAAAAATGATTTAACCAATCTTCTTTTGGCTCATCAATAACAACATCACTCTTATGTTCCAGCGGAGCCGGTGCTAATTTAATAGAAGTTTCATTTGAGTTAATTGAAATAAGAAAAAAAATGATAAAAACAGCTACCCCGACTGCAATGAGCGGGGTAAGCCATTTTAAAATCTTTCGCACAATCTTTACTTAAATTTATCTTTAATTAAATCACCCAAAGAGTGTGATTCATCATCGTTGATTTCATCAAGCATTGCTTGATTTTTTATGTAATCTAATTTTTTTACAGATAGACGAATACGGTCTCGTTTAGTGTCAATAACAGCTATTGCAGCTTCAATCTTTTGACCTATCACTAAATCACTCTTTTCTAACGGAGCAAGATCCTCATCACGAATAAGGGCATCAACACCGTCTTCAAGCGATACAAACACGCCAAACTCTTTTATATCACGAATTGTTCCGGTTACTATACTGTTTAATTTGTGAGTTTTAGCAAATGAATCAATAGGACTCTCTAAAAGTGCTTTTCTATTTAAAGATATTTTTTGATCTTCAGAATTTATCTTAGCAATCTTAACTTCAATTTCATCACCGGCTTTTAACACATCTCTGCATTTAACATTTTTATCCCAAGAGATATCTTGATTGTGCAGTAAACCTTCAATGCCGTCAATACGAACAAATGCACCAAAATCCGTTAAAGATGTAACAGTTCCGGTAATTAGGTCACCCTCTTTGTGATTTTTCATAAACTCATCAAAAGGTTTTGCTAAAAGTCTTTTTAAAGAGACACGAAGCTTATGAGTTTTAGGATTTATCTCAATAACTTCAACATCTATCTCTTGACCTACTTTGAGATAATCATTAGGATTTTTTACATTTTTGTCCCAAGAAATTTCTGAAATATGCAAGAAGCCTTCGATATCATTTCCTAAATCAACGAACACACCGTAAGCCTCAATATTTGAAACAGTTACAGTAATCGTATCACCCTCATCCAACTCGCTCTCAACTTCTGCCCAAGGGTCAGATTGAACTGCTTTGATAGATAGTGAAAGATGTCTTTTGTCTTTATCGTAAGAGATAGCTTTAACTAGTACAGTATCGCCCTCTTTATAAAGTTTAGATGGATTAACCGGACCTTTGTAGCTGATTTCGTTGTAGTGAACTAAACCATCAACACCGCCAACATCTACAAACATACCGTAGCTAGTGATTTTTTTAATAGTTCCCTCAATAGCTGAATCATCTTCTATTAGTTTGTCAATAATCTCTTTTTTCTTTTTACGCTCATCGTTAAAAAGTTTGCGACGAGACACAACAATAGAATTTTGCTCTTCATCAATCTTAACAACTTGAGCTTTAATTTTACGACCGACAACTTCATCGGTATCTTTAAAAGCAGCCAGTGAACGAGGCATAAAAAATACAACATCATTTGCTTCTACTACATAACCACCACGGTTTTTCTTGGTAATAACACCATCAATAATTACATCTTCGAAGTTTTCTTTATATTTGTCAATAAAATCAATTGTCTTTTGTTGCTCTAAAACTTTTTTGTATGATATTTTAGGACGCTCATTGTAGTACCCCGTAACCATAACTTTAATTTTATCGCCGACATTAAACTTTAACTTACCATTTTCGCTGATTTCATCTAAACTTAGAATACCCTCTAGTTTATCGCCAACACCTACTAATGCTCTGTTTTCATCAACCTGTATTTCAACAATTTCACCCTCTACAATGCGACTTGTTTCTTGTTGTTTTTCGCTTGCAGCAAACATCTCTGCAAAATTTTCTTCTTCTTCAAATGATTCGTTATCGAACGCCATTACCTATCCTCTGTTACATAAAAATTTCGTGAGTATACCCAATTATTGATAATTTTTTCATTAATTATGCAAAAACAGAGCTTTAAAAGGGAAAATAATTTATTAAAACTGTTTAAAAAAATTTAAAATATATTTTTAATAAAACAGTGATTTAGCGATTATTTTGAATTGCATTAACAACATTTTGTATAATCCAATCAGGTGTAGATGCCCCTGCACTGATTCCGCAAAATTTTTTATCTTTAAACCATGAAAAATCTAAATCATTCTCATCTTCAATGTGATAACTGTCTTTGCAATTATCGTGTGAAATGCTAAAGAGCTGCTTTGTGTTTGATGAATTTTTACCGCCTATAATTATCATCACATCAGCTTTTTTGGAAATTTTTCTCACTGCTTCTTGATTCTCAAATGTTGCGTTACAGATAGTATTGAAAACCCTTACCTCTTTATAGCGAGGTATCAAATAGTTCGCTATTTCCATATAATCTTCAACTTTTCTTGTTGTTTGGGCAACCAGAGCAATTTTTTCTTTTAACTTTAAATTTTCTAACTCTTGGGGAGATGTAACAACCCTTGCACCATAAGTTGCATAACTCTTAACACCCTTAATTTCGGGATGAGCCTCATCACCGAAAATAATAATATCATACCCCTGTTCACTCATCTCTTGGCAAATTTGCTGTGGTTTTGTTACATATGGACAAGTCGCATCTACAACATCTACATTGTTTGCTTTTAGTTCTGCCAACTCATTTTTCGGTATGCCGTGTGTACGGATTACAGCCTTATCACCGGAAGCAAAGCTTTTATGGTCATCAGTCAGGCTTACTTTAAAATCTTTTTCAAGTCTCTCTATCTCTTTTGAGTTATGAATAAGAGGTCCGTAGGTCGATGAGTTTTTATTCTCTTCTGCTATTTTAATAGCTCGCTTAACACCAAAACAAAAGCCGTAACTCTCAGCTAGCTCTATCTTCATCTATTTAAACTCTACTTTCGTAATTTTTTGTAAAAGTTCAAAAAAGTTTGGAAATGATGTATTTATACAATCAATATCATCCACGCTCATTCCGCATTTAAGTCCGGCAATAATAAAACTCATAGCTATTCTATGGTCGCCGTGGCTATCGATTACAGCCTCTCTTAACTCGCCGCCTTTTACACTGTAACCGTCATGAACTTCATCAACTTCAATCGCACAAGCCCTAAGAGCGTTTACGACAGTCGAGATTCTATCACTCTCTTTTACTCTAAGCTCCTCGGCATTTTTTACAACGCTTACACCATCAGCACACGCAAAAGCTATCGATAGAGCAGGAAGTTCATCTATAAGCCAAGATATATTATGCTCAACCGTAATTGCTTTAAGCGGAGCATGTTTTACATGTATATTTCCAATAGGCTCATACTTATTCTCAGTTATTTCATAGGTTATAAGCGCACCCATTCTCTCTAATGCCTTAAATGCTTCAATACGAGTAGGGTTAAGAGTAACACCCTCCAACACAACATCGGAGTTAGGAGTGATTGCAGCTGCAATTGCGAAGAAAAATGCACTTGAGGGGTCGGATGGAACTCTGATTTTAAGTGGAGAGAGAAGCTTTTTCATAGGTTTTATTTTAGTTACGAGTCCATCTGCTTCTATCTCTGCACCCATACCCTTTAACATTCTCTCTGTATGATCACGGCTAAGTTCAGGCTCGCTGTAACTGCATTCGCCATCAGCTCTAAGAGCGGCTAAGATCATGGCACTTTTAACCTGTGCAGAAGCGATTTTACTCTCATAGTTAAATGCTTTAAGCGATGCGCCTCTTATGCTCAGCGGAGCTAAATCGCCGTCATTTCTGCCGTCAAGTTTTGCACCGATATCACGAAGAGGAGCAGTTACTCTCTTCATCGGGCGGCGGCGGAGATACTCATCTCCGGTTAAAACAAAATGACCATTTGCAGAACTTAAAAGCCCGCAAAATAGCCTCATTCCTGTTCCGGAGTTGCCACAGTCTAAAATTTCACTGCTCTCTTTTATGCCATTTGAACTTATCTTAATAGTTACTCCGTCATCCTCGACAGTTGCGCCTAGATTTTTTACTATATTTAAAGAGTTTAGCGTATCTTCTGCTCTCAAAAAGTTAGTTATCTCACTAGTTCCCTCTGCCAGCATCGCAAACATCGCACATCTGTGTGATATTGATTTATCCGGTGCTATCTCAGAGATTTTAAGTGAAAAAGGTGATGCTTTTATAACCTTTACGCTGCTCATCTGATGCCTAATCCAAGTTCATTTTTAAGTGCATTTAAAACACTGTCCATTGATTTTGTAATATCATCCTCTTCTAATGTCTTATCGAACGATTGAAGAACAAAGCGAATAGAGAGACTCATATTATCGCCCAATAACTCATCGCTATATTTATCTACCGGATAAAAACGAACCAGCTCTTTTGTTGCAGATGAGTCTATTACACTCTTAACCTTCGCATAACTCATCTCTTTTGGCATTACTATGCTTAAATCTCTAAAAGATGCCTGATATTTTGAAGTTTGTTTTGCAGTTTTTAAACTACAAGGCAATTTTTCAAAATCTAATTCACACATATATGTAATATCTAAATCATAACTATCTTCAACACTTGGATGAACACGGAACAATTCCCCTACAACTTCGCCGCAAATTAATATTTTGGCAGACTGAAAAGGGTGTGAGAGCGTATGTTTGGTCTCAAATGCACTAAGCTCAAACGCTCCGATAATATCAGAAACTTTTTTGGTAAAAAAGGCAAAATCTGCTTTTAAAGGTTTTCCTGAATTAGATAAACCATCAGACTCTCTGTCTCCGCAAAAAAGTATTGCCATCTTTAAAGACTCTTCTCTTTGGGAGTTAAATACAGAGCCAACCTCAAAAAGCTTTACAGAGGAGTAGCCATTTTTACTATTATTTGATGCAGCTTTTAATAGTCCGGTAAGCAGTGTAGATCTCAATGTATCAAGTGTATTTACAATAGGGTTCAGTAACTCTTTATTCTCATCAATAGTTTCAAAACCAAACTCTTCTAAAACTCTCTTCTCATCAAAAACAAAATGAATAGATTCGAAAAATCCGCTATAAGCCGCTTTATGTCTGTATGTTTGTCTTTTTTTGTACCTGAAATAGTCATCGCCAAGCCCATTGTCTTCCGTAAAAGTAAATGGTTTTGATGGAATGTTGTCAATGCCGACTAAACGAACAATCTCTTCAACAATATCTTGTCTATTTGATATATCATGCCTAAATTTCGGAACAGAAATAACAAAGCTCTCAGCAGATGATTTTGTTGTATTAAAACCTAAATTTTTGAGTATTTTTGTTATCTTGGCTTTGTCAATGTTAGCACCGATTATCTCATCAATCTCTTTTTTGCTGACACTAATCATTTTATCTTCGTGTGGTTCACCCACTTCGATAGTGCCGCCAAAAACCAATGAATCTGAGTTCGACTCAATAACACTTATACAATAATCCAAACCTTGATTTAAATCCGGCTCGCTGCCTCTTGATGCTCTGTAGTACATAGATCCTGCAGATATCTTTTTTTCTTGCATTTTTTTGGATATTACATTTGGCGGAATATAAGTAGCCTCAATTAAAACAGTACCTTCATTGTAAGCTACTTTAGAGTCATTTTCTTGGATTATTCCGACAATGGAAGCTTTTTTATCTTTTGCCATAATTGATGCGAAACCATTCTCATCTCTGCAGAGAGATGCTTTTGCCATAGTTTCGTTTTGTGCACAGAAAAAACCAAAGCTATATGCTCTTAATATTACGCCGCTGCTATGAGTTGCATATAGCATAAGAGACTCAACATCAGACTCTTTCTTATCTTCTATTTGCGTAAGTCTAAGTTTTACTATAAACGGCAAATCAAGATTTTTCAAATCTACTGCTTTATATCTTATGTTGACATCTAGATTGTTCTCATGAGATAGAGTTAAAATTCGCCCTATTCCGACTCTTTTCTCTTCACTCTCTTTTGTATTTCTCTCTCTTAGCGGTTTATCAAAAGCTGCACTCAAATCTCTTGCAATACCTCTGATACTTAAACAATCACCACGATTAGCAGTTAACTCTATCTCTATGATGTCATCGCTAAATATTGAATTTGTAGAAATTTCCTGACCTATACTGTACTTTCCGATACTGCTATCAAGCTCAATAATTCCATCTTGAACATCTCCTAAACCAATCTCTCTTGAAGAGCAAATCATACCTTCTGATTCGACGCCGCGAAGTTTTACAGGTTTAATAACCATGCCATCGGGCATAACGGCACCGACGGTTGCCACTACTACATCAAGACCTGCTCTAACATTTGAAGCACCGCAAACTATCTGATGTGTAGCTGTTCCGACATCTACCTTACAAATGTTTAGCTTATCTGCTTCTGGGTGTTTTACACACTCTACAACCCTGCCGAAAACTATCTTTTGAGGAATTTCATAGGTAGAGACACTGTCAACTTCCAAGCCTATTGAGTTTAGCGTTTTTACTAATTTATCAGTAGATATCGCACTTAAATCTATCCACTCGTTTAACCAACTTTTAGTAATTATCATTGAAACTGCTCCAGCAACTTAATATCTCCCTCAAAAAGTGAACGAAGATCTCCTATTTGATGAATAAGCATCGCAAATCTCTCAACTCCAAGCCCAAAAGCATACCCGCTGACATTCTCATACTTAACCGCTTCAAAAACATTTGGATCAACAATCCCGCAACCTAAAACCTCAAGCCATCCGGTTTTTGAACAAACTCTACAACCAGAACCTTTACAAAACACGCAAGAGATATCTACCTCTGCCGAAGGCTCTGTAAAAGGGAAAAAACTAGGTCTAAAACGAACTTCAACATCACCAAACATATACTTAAGAAAATCTTCCAAAATAAACTTCAAATTTGCAAACGAGACTTTCCCCTCTTCATCAACCAAAAGCCCCTCTACCTGATGAAACATCGGCGTATGAGTAATATCGTAATCTCTTCTAAAAACTGCCCCCGGCGCTATCATGCGAATTGGCGGTTTTGAGCTCATCATAGTTCTTATCTGAACAGGGGAGGTGTGTGTACGAAGCAGCATCTCGTCTTTAAAATAAAATGTATCCTGCATATCGCGAGCCGGATGATATTTTGGAAGATTTAGAGCTTCAAAATTGTTAAAATCATCCTCCACCATATTTCCGGTTTTTACTGCAAAATTCATTGAAGAGAAATACTCCACAATTCTATCCATAGTCTCCATTACGGGATGAAGCGCGCCACACTCCGGTTTTTGGCTAAACAGAGAAACATCTATTGCTTCTGCCATCATGTGTGCTCGCAACTCTAGCGTCTGAAGAGTTATTTTTTTAGCACTCAACTCATTCATAAGTGCATTTTTGTGTATATTTAACTCTTGTGCAATTTTTGATTTTTCTTCATCTGGCGCTTCTTTCATTCTAGCAAATTCTGCTGCTAAAACACCCTTTTTACCAAATACAGATATGCGAATCTCTTCGATTCTATCAACACTCTGTGCTTCTTTTATTGCGTCATACCATTCTTTCAATAGACTCACCCATACTAGAGGAAAATAACCTCTTAAATTTTAAGGGGGATTATAGTCAAATATAATTTATATACAGCTTCATTTGTCAATTTATATGCTACAATAAATAAAAAAAGAGGCTGAAATGTGTATATTTTGCAAGATTATTAACAAAGAAATACCATCAAATATTATCCTAGAAAACAGTGACTTTTTGGCATTTCACGATATAAATCCAAAGGCTCCGGTTCACATATTGGCTATTCCAAAAGTTCATGTAGATAGTTTTAACGAAGTAACTCCGGAGATTATGAAAAATATGACTACTTTTATACAGGATGTTGCAAAAGAGATGGATATTGACAAGAGCGGATATAGAGTTATTACGAATGTTGGTGAAGATGGCGCTCAAGAGGTAAAACACCTCCATTTTCACATCTTTGGCGGGGCTAAATTAGCATGGTCGCATTTAGCCGACGCTAACCCAAAGAGTATGATTTAGAGTTTTGCCTATGACGGGCAGCTCTCTATTTTGCCCATATCTATTTTACTTCCACCGCCAGATATCATCTTCTCATTTTCTCTAATTTTAGTGCCGTTATGCGTTATTGAGTAAGTTATGAGAACACTATCTCTGATGGTATTGATTGTCGAGCAGTATGTCTCTAATGAAGCCATAACCCATCTAGCGGCGACTATATCATCGGCATCTGAATTAAAACTGTAATCAAGATGAAGCGTGTTAAATTTTTTTGGAAAATCTTCGTTTCTTATTGCATCGCCGCTGATTACAAGATTTGAAACAGTTTTGCCTTGGTTTTTTGGTATCATAACCATGTCCGTAGCACTGCATGAGACAATTCCTGACAAAAAATACTCCAGCGGAGATATCTGCGGAGCATCAATTATAAAACTGCTCTTCTGTGTTTTTGCCTCAAACTTCATCTCACTTAGATGAGATACTGTTACTTTCATGCTACTTCTCCAAAAAGTTTTTAAAATATTGTAACTGTTCTTGGGTTCTTTGCGTAGATGTTCCACCCTCAGAAGTTCTTGCATTCATAGAGTTTTCAATTGATAAAAATTTTAGAACATCTTCGCCGATTCTGCTGTCTATCTCTTGGAGATATTTTAGCTCAATATCACTCAAATCGATTTTTAGCTCTTCGCTCTTTGCCACGGCTTTTCCTGTAATAAAGTGAGCCTCTCTAAAGGGAATATTACACTTTTGCACCAGATAATCAGCCAAATCAGTCGCACTTAGATGTCCCATTTTACAAGCATTTTGCATATTTTGCGTCTTTACCTGCATTGTTTTAATCGCCTCTTTTAATATCGCCAATGAAATCTCAGCAGTCTCAACCGCATCAAAAACACCCTCTTTGTCCTCTTGCGTATCTTTGTTATATGCCAAAGGAAGACCTTTCATAACAGTCAGAAGCCCCATCAATGAGCCATAAACTCTGCCTGTTTTACCGCGAAGAAGTTCTGGGACATCAGGATTTTTCTTTTGCGGCATTATCGATGAGCCTGTTGAGTACTCATCACTTAGCTCAACAAATCTAAACTCATAACTAGACCACATAACGAGCTCTTCACTAAGACGAGAGATATGCATCATCATTGTTGAGATATTGAACAAAATTTCGAGTGCAAAATCTCTATCGCTTACCGTATCTAAACAGTTTACGCTGACACTGCTAAACCCTAAAAGCTCGGCTGTCATATCTCTATCGATTTTATGCGGAGTTCCGGCCAGTGCCGCACAGCCTAGAGGAGAGACATTGTTTCTCTCACATGAGCTCTCAAATCTCTCAATATCTCTTTTAAACATTGAGAGATATGCACTTAGATGAAAAGCAAAATTTATCGGCTGGGCATGTTGAAGATGTGTCATACCCGGGACTAAAGTTTCTGTATGTTTTGATGCTACGATATGTATCTCACGCATTAAAAGTTTAAGTGCACTGACTATCTCTAAGTTTTTACGGAGAACATAACGGCGAAAATCAACCGCAACTTGGTCATTTCTGCTTCTTGCAGTATGAAGTTTTTTTCCGGCTTCACCAATAATGGCAGTTAAGCGTTTTTCAATTCCCATATGAAGGTCTTCATCTGATATTTTCCACTCAAATTCACCCGACTCTATCTCATTTTTAACTTGATTGAGTCCATCTGTTATTTGAGTAAGCTCACTAGTTGTTAAAATACCCTGTTTCGTGAGCATTTTAGCATGTGCAATAGATCCTTCAATATCTTCACGATAAAGTTTTCTATCAAACATAATAGAAGCATTAAACTGGTCTAAAAGGCTTGAAGCACTTGCAGAAAAACGACCTGACCACATTTTGTCCATAATAGTTTCCTTGATTTATTTCATAAAAGGTTATTTAAAAAGTTTGGTATTTTAGCTAAATTAAATGATTTTACAAAGTGAAGATAGTAATTCAAGATAGATTTTCTATCTTGAAATTATAAAAAAAATAGGATTAATTACAGGCAGGCACATTACCGCTATCGCTAGCATACTCTAGCAAAAAGTCTTTCAAATGCTTTGAGTTTTTGTCAAAAGCATTGCTTTCAAAATATTCATGAGACTCTTTCGCACTTTTTTCTTCACTCTCCAGATGAACTTCAGCCAATTTTAGGCCTTTATCTTTCATCAAAGCATTCCACTCTCTTTTTTTCTTTGTAGCAACGAATGCTTGTCCTGCTTTATGACATTTAACGCATTTTTTTACATACTCGTCCTGCCCTTTATATACAGCAGCCTCAACACTTAGCGAGGTAAAAACAAATACAGACAAAGTAAAAATTAAAAACTTATTCATGCGCTAAACCCTTATGATAATTGGCTATGTTACATCACTATTTATTATATTAACCTTATAATAAATAAAAAAGACATTAAATTATCACAATTGAAACTTTTCATACAAATTTTCACTTAAATCCCACACGCCTTTGCTTTTTAGCGACTCTACTACGCTTAAAGTACAATCCACATCATCCGGCCATCTTCTATTAAATCCGTCAAATATATTTTTATTTGTTCCGTCCACTCCGACCATTAATCCCGAGACAAATACATCCCTGATTGCATCCATATTATTTGTAACTCTCCAAACCAACATATAGGCATTAAATACATCATTTTTAGCAGCATCAACAAAAACAACAACCCTCATATGCGCATTTAACTCAGAAAGAGCATCAAAATATTGTTTAACATTTTTTGTTTTATTTACAGATATTACGGTAATAGGGTTATTTGTTCTTCTCATAAATTGATGCAGATTGACTGCATCCGGAATGGCCTTTTTGACTCGCAGAAGCAGCTCATCATCACCCAGCAGCTCTGGAGCTTCTTGCTTTTGTGCTGCCGTCACATCAATTCCAAGCTTTCCGCCAACCAAACTCTCAGGAGATGAGTGGTCAAGCGCGTCCAATATCCCTTCGGTTATAAATAGAGATTTTGGAGTAAATCTATCGAGTATATATGCACTCACCGATTCATAACCATCTAACTTAGGTGCTTTTTCATCTAAAAATATTGCATGTTTTACAAAGCTCATCTGTCCGGCACCCCAAAAAGCATGCATAAACTGCTTTGCATGTCCTTTATAGTGCGGCTGCATCTTTGCTAAAATAAGATTATGAAAACCTGCATTCTCAGGCATATGATAATCAAGCAAATCAGGTGCCGTAGTTTTTAAAAGCGGAAAAAATATCTTTCCGGTTGCCCAGCCCATATATTTGTCTTCCAAAGGCGGTTTGCCGACAACAGTTGCCAAAAATATAGGATTTTTTTTCATAGTTATTGCGCTGACTTCCATAACAGGATATGGCTCTTCTAGAGTATAGTAGCCGGTATGGTCACCAAACGGTCCCTCTATTCTCATCTCTGCGGTGTCCACCCAGCCCTCAATTACATAATCAACATCTTGCGGGATATATAGCGGTGTTGTCAAAGATTTTACTAATTTTGCCGGCTCTTTTTTTATAAGCCCATACATTAACAGCTCATTTACTCCGTAAGGAAGCGGCGCCGTTGCACACCAAGTATAGAGCGGGTCACCGCCGATAGCAACAGTTACGGGCATTTTTTTGCC
>Ga0156164_148_pt2 | contig 16414 bp, 15 predicted proteins | sample RifCSPlowO2_12_FD_107817 | JGI IMG/M metagenome (GOLD analysis project Ga0156164, IMG submission 107817) | Sulfurimonas sp. RIFCSPLOWO2_12_36_12 | reverse complement strand
TGCCAAATCTTCTACATGTTCTCTGTCTTGAAGTATTTTTAGGGTTATTTTTTTATCTTTACATAAAAGTATAAAATCTTTTAAAAGCGGTAATTTTTCCATCTCCCAAAGCTTTACTCTTAACAATATTCTTTCAACTTTCAACTCTTTTAACATCTCGATTGATTCTATCGGATTTCGTTCAAAATCTACACCGATGCAAAAAAACTTATTTGAGTTTATGGTTTTTCTTTTTACAAATGGAGTCATTATGAGCGAAAATGGCAGTACAAAAATAGATATAAAAAAAGTTTTTATTAGCGAGCCGATTTGGCTTTTTCGCATCTGCTTTTTGTAGCTTTTGTCTTGTAGCGGATATGGCTGGTCGGAATAGTTATCCCATCTGTATGGCTGTTTCATAAGGCGAATTATATCTTTTTTGAGATAAAATGCACTAAAATAATGATTAATAAGTGATTTGGAGCAGTGTGGAACTAAAATCAATAAGTGAAGATTATATAAAACTGCTTCAAGAGATTAGAATTTATTTTAAAAATTCCAATAACTCACTTCATAAAGCAAGAAACGAAATCAAAGTAATAGATTATAAAGATAAAAGTCTTGTTGTTAAAGCGTTTAAAGTACCAAATTTATTTAATAAAATCGTTTATACATTTTTTAGAGATACAAAAGCAAAAAAGTCATATTACAACAGCCTTAAAATTGCAGATTTTGTTCCAAGTGCCATCGGATATATAGAGTTTAAAAAATTTGGACTTTTGCATGATAGTTATTTTGTCAGTGAAAAATTTGACTATGACTTTTCCATTAGAGAAGTTTTGCTTGATGAAAAATTTGACGATAGAGAAGCTATATTTGCGAAGTTTTCAGAGTTTACATTTAGCTTGCATGAAAAAGGTATTTTGCATAAAGACTACTCTCCCGGAAATATATTAATCAAGAAAGAAGATAATAGTTATATATTTAAGATTGTTGATATAAACAGAATGGTGTTTAAAGAGCTGGATATTGATGAGAGGCTGAAAAACTTTTCACAACTCTGGGCTAAAGACAGCGACTTGAAAATTATAGTAGATGCATACTTAGAATTTATGACAGAAGATAGAGAATCTTGCTTGCAAAAAGCTATATATTATTCCAAAAAACATAAAGATATAAAAAATTTTAAAAAGCGGTTAAAAGGTAGAAAAGTTGTTGATTGATAATATCTCTGTTGTGATAATGGCAAAAAATACCGAGGAGACGATTACTGAATGCTTGGATAGTTTGGTTCGTTTTAAAGAGGTGATTTTATATCTGAACGATTCCGTTGATGATACTGAAAAAATTGCTAAAAATTATGATAATGTAAAAATTGTTCACGGGGAATTTATTGGTTTTGGACCGACAAAAAACAGGGCGGCAACATACTCTTCAAATGACTGGATACTCTCTTTGGATAGCGATGAGATACTAAATGACAACCTAATAGATGAAATTTTGTCTCAAGATTTAAATAATCATAATAATTTATTTGTGTTGCACAGAGACAACTATTTTTTAGGACATAAAACTCTAAGCAGGGATTACATAGTCAGGGTGTACAACAGAAAAAGAAATATATTTGACGATAGTCTTGTGCATGAGAAGGTACAAGTGCACGAGTATAACAAAAAAATAGTTTTAAAAAACAGCTTCAAACACTTAAATATAATTAATATAAATCAGACACTATACAAGACGATAAAATATACAGATTTAGGGGCAGAAGGCAAAAAAACATGCTTTTTTAGCATTGTGATTGCCAAGGCGTTTTTCGCTTTTTTTCAAACATATGTGTTGAGGTTTTATTTCTTAAACGGATGGGTAGGGTTTACCATTGCAATTACAAATGCAAACAGAAGGTTCTATAAGTATTTGAAGCAGTTTCTAAATTGCAAAAACGGTTATTAAGTGTACATCTTAGTAGTAGAAAAATATAATTGGTAGGGAAAATTATGAGTAGTGAAAAAATATCACAAGCATCTTTAGGCATAACAAATGATGTTATGTATGCATTGATAACAAAAAATATTAGAGAAGATAGTTGTAAAATTCTAGATTTTGGCGCCGGAAGAGGGTATATGAGTCAGCAAGTTGGCAACTACCTGCAGAAGATAGGTAAAAATCCAAAAGATTGTTTATATGCTGCCGAGATTGCCCCAGAAAATTTTATGTATAAAGAGATTGAGTGTAAGAAAATATCTACAGATTCAATAATTCCGTATGATGATGAGTTTTTTGATATTATATATGCTATTGAGGTCATAGAGCATATGCCAAGGCCATATGAGTTTTTGTATCAAGCTTTTGCAAAATTAAAAAAGGGTGGCTGTCTAATTTTTTCAACACCAAATATCTTGCATTTAACTTCTAGATTGCAATTTTTATTTACGGGTTATCCCACAATGTACGAGGCGCTATCTGCTTATGATAAAAATGCAGGAGAGGTTAGTGGGCACATTATGCCGTTAAGTTATAATAATTTTCATTATGGCTTACGAAAGGCGGGTTACAGCTCTGTTGAATTGAGTATAGATAGAAGAAAATCAGGTTCAATTATTTTGGCAATAATTATGTATCCATTTTTAAAACTTGCAAGTTTTAAAACAAAATCTAAATTGCGTAAAGTTAATCTAGAACTTTTTGAAGAAAATATAGATGTTATGGGAAAAATAAATTCCTTAGATATGCTTACATCAAGAAGCTGCATAATTGTTGCAAGAAAATAATTTTCAACCCTCTAACAGTGACTCAAAATATTTGATATATTTTTCAACCGTAGTTTTGTGTGACATCTCATTTTCTATTTTTTTAATACAGTTGTTAGACAACATTTTAAGTTTTTCCGGAGAGTTGTAAAGCTCTCGCACCTTGTCTGCTATTGCTTTTGAATCTTTAATAGGAACAATGTAGCCGTTATATCCGTCATCAATAATCTCCATACTTCCTTCATTTTCCGATGCAATAACAGGAGTGCCTGAAGCTATAGACTCAAGAACCACACGAGGCAAACCTTCTTTACGGATGGATGGATGAATCAATAAATCGCATGCCGCCAATATTTCCGGCACATCATGTCTGTAGCCTGTTAAATGAATCCGCTCTTTCATCCCGCTGTTTTCTATTTCAGAGAGGTAAGGTTCCTCGGAAATCTTGCTGCCGATTAGTAAAATATGCAACTCTTTGATGTCAGCCAAATCATGAGCTGCTTTTATAGCATAGATTAAACCCTTGTGAGCTCTTACATTTGCTACAAATGCAATATTGAAATTTTTTGTATTTGTTCCAAACTCTTCTAGGTCTAATGCTTGTTGGTTATACCAGTTTACATCATGACCTTTATGTATTGTTATTATGTTTTTTGATGAGGGTGAAAAAACTTGCTTTGTCACATGTCTGTTAATAGCTTCTGAAACGCATATAACACCATTTACTCTAGGATTCAAAATATTTAAGTATGAAGTAGGGTCGTGGCGATAGAGTCCGCCGGTTGTGCCTCGATATGCGACTAATTTCGCTTTTGTACCTATGCAGGCAAATATAGCGTTAGAGATGGTTCTTGAACTTGTTGCATAAACAATATCTATGCTCTTTTGTTTAATAATTTCTCGAGCTTTTTTAATTGTTTTTAAACTTATTTTTTCTTTATGAGAAGCGTCTATGACCTCTATATTGTTTTCGATATATTTAGGAGTATATTTGCTCTCTTTACTTGTCATTACAGTTATATTGTGGCCGGCTTTTGACAAAGAGATATAAATTTCTGATTCTGGTCTTAAGCTGTTGATTGAGTGTCCGGTTGGCGTCAGTACTAATATATTCATAATAAACAAGGTTCCTCTGTTTTGCATTTAAAAAAATTAAGCTTCATTTTCTATCCTGTTTTGTGCTATAAAAATACCGCTAAAGAGCGTGAGAAGTGCAGCTGAAAACTGCTCATGAAACATAGTCTCAACTAAACTTGAAACAGAGTATACACTCACAAAAATAATCATTAAGTTAAAATAGTATCTATTTTCAATTCTTAATTTTAAAATACTGTAAAAAATCATTAGATATAAAAATAGCCCGATTATGCCCAGATGTACCGCGCTTTGTACATAAATATTGTGGTAACTTGGCAGGCGAGCAATACAATCTTTATCTGGGTGAGAAGCTTTAATATGATCTCTCATCTCATCCATGCTTTTAACAACACCGGAGCCGACTATTGGGTTTTCCAAAAATATCTCACTGCCGACAATCCACAATCCAAGTCTTGAGCCAAATGAACCGCAAAATTCTCTTTTTTGAATAATACTTTGTGTTTCGGCAACTGATGCATCAAATCTATTTTTAAAAACAGGACTTACACTATAAGCCGTATAAAAAATTATTACAACTAAAGCCAATATACTAAGAAATGCCAAAACTTTATTTTTTATATTTAAAAAACCAACAAGAAAAATAGATATTACAAACGCTGCTTGACCAGTTCGCCCGCCGTTTACAAAAAGATTTGATGTTACGGTTAAAAAGTATAAGAAGTAGAATATTTTCCATTTTGTTTGCTGTTCATGAAAAAATTTGTTTAAAAGCAGAAGTGATGCAAAAGCTAAAAACATTGAGTATTGGAGATGATTCATAAATGGAGTTGGATCATTTGAATTTCCATGCTTCCACTGAATCAACTCAAAAAAGATACTATAAGAAATTATCTCGCTTATGAGCATACCAGCTAGAAATGCAGAAATTACATACTCAATAAACCTTTTTTGAATGGTTGTAGCAATGACTAAAATAACCAAAAAATACCAGTATTTTCTTATATATTCCAAGCCATCGCTTGCGTCGCTTGACCAAAAGAGAGAAAGCAGACTAAAGCCTATAAAAGCAAAAAAATACAAAATAACTCTGTTTGATTTTATAAACTCTATTTTCTTTTTAAAGTCGTTTGAAAATAGCCATAAAATAAATAGCAAAGCTGATAGTATTGATATTGCGCCTCTTGAAATCGGAAGTAAAAAAGCGTATAAAACAAATATATAGTTTATATAATCGTTTATGGTTATATTTTTAACTTTTTGTACTCCAGTTTTTAAGGCAAGTTGATTCAAGATAAAAGTTCTTTTGCGATTTTTACAATTTCGTCAGCTTCTATCTCGCAGATAGAGAAGTCGTTTTTGTTCAGCTTGTAGTGGTTTACTTCACTTTTTGATTTTACGACCCTGTTTATCGGCGTGACATAGACGCGATTTGTCGGAGTCGGACCAAAGATGGTTATAGACGCTACATTTAAGCCCCATGCCATGTGCGTCGGTCCCGTATCGTTTCCTATAAGCAGAGAGCATTTTGATATGACGAATTTTAGCTCATCCAAAGAGCCGCGTGGCAGTACATGTAGATGTTCTGACTGCTCTTGCATCCAGAGTGCTTTTTGATGCTCCTCTTCGCTTCCACACACTACAAAAGTTTCTATTTTCAGTGCATCTGCAATCTCTACAAACTTCTCTTTTGGGTAGTTTCTGCTCTCCCAAGTTGAGCCGATAACGAAGAGATTAAAAAATTCCGGCAGATTTTCTACATGCGAAGAGGAAAACAGGAACTTATCTTTATTTATGATTTTTTCGCCGGTTATTTTTATGCAAAGCGGTTCGCAGATAACCGTTGCATTTCTGTCTATTGTGTTTGCGTCATAAGCTATGTGGACTTTTTTGTTGTAAAAAAAAGATGCAATGCCCTCGCGAATTGACTCTTTGTCAAATCCTGCAATGATTTTTGCTCCTATTATTTTAGAGACAATAGCTGATTTTAAAAGTCCCTGTGCGTCAATGACGATATCGTAGTTGTTTTTTGAGTAGCTTTTTAGTATTTTGTATTGATTGAAAATTTCACTTTTATTTTTTTTTATAGATTTAAGGTTTATGGGTAAAATATTGTCTATATGCGGGTTGTTTTCAAGAACGCCTCTAAATCCGCTCTCAACTACCCAGTCTATTTGAGCATTTGGAATCTCTTTTTTTATAAACTGTAAGGCGACCATTGCGTGGATTATATCACCCATGGCAGATAATTTTACTATACATATTTTCATAAGGAGATTCTACAAAAAAAATGATGAAAATTAGGTAATATTAATAATGTTTTTATTTTTTAGGTAAAATACCTTCAAATTAACGAATTTTGGAACAATTATTGAGAAAAATTTTTAAACGCTATTTGCCATATTTAAAAGATTATAAACTGCAATATTTTTTAGTATTTATCGGAATAGTTCTTACGGTAAGCGCAACAGCCGCGACCGCCCACATCATGAAACCTCTGATGGATGATATGTTTATTGCCAAAAAAGAGGAGATGCTCTATCTGATTCCTTTTGGTTTGGTTGGAATCTACCTGTTTAAGGCTATCGGCAGGTATGTTCAGACTGTTTATATGAACTATATCGGTCAACATGTCATTACAAGATTTCGTGAGATACTTTTAGAAAAAATGATAAACCTTGATATGAGCTTTTTATACCTAAATCGCAGCGGTGAGCTTATATCCAGAGTTACAAATGATATAGAACGAATCCGTTACTTTGTCTCAAAAATGCTGCCGGATCTTTTAAGCGAGAGTTTGACGGTAATCTCTCTTGTCGGCTATACCATATACTTAAACCCGCTTTTGGCTTTTTACTCGCTGGTCGTTCTTCCCGTCATTGTCTATCCAATTATTTTGATAGCAAAAAAGTTAAAAAAGTACTCCCGTCGTTCACAAGAGAAGAATGCAGATGTGGTCACAAGGCTCACAGAGGTTTTTAACAACAGCGAAATCATAAAAGCAAATGCAACTGGGAAGTTTGAGATGGAGCGTTTTGGCGTTGAGAACTGGCAATTTTTTAAGATAAATATGAAGTCGGTTTATGTCGGAAGTATAGTTTCGCCTATGATGGAGATAGTCGGCGCTATCGGACTTGCGGCAGTTATTTTTGTCGGCGGACGAGAAGTTTACAATAACAATATGACGGTCGGAGAGTTTAGCGCATTTTTAACTGCCGTAGGGCTTGTTTTTCAGCCGATTCGCCGCATAGGTTCAATTTACTCAAATATACAAGACGCGGTTGCCGCAAGCGAAAGAGTTTTTGAAATCTTGGATACCCAGAGCAAAATTGTGGACGGAAAAAAGATTTTGGAAGATGATATTACACATATAGAGTTTAAAAATGTAAAACTGAAATATGATGATTCTTACGCACTTGACGATGTCAGCATAGAGATAAAAGAGGGGCAAAATATAGCACTTGTCGGGGACAGCGGGGGCGGAAAAAGTACATTTATAAATATGCTGCTTCGTTTTTATGACCCAGACAGCGGCGAAGTGTCGGTAAATGGAACGAATATAAAAGAGTTTACGCAGGATTCGCTAAAGCATCATATATCTTTGGTAACGCAGAGAATCTATATATTTCAAGACACCCTTGCCGCAAATGTGGCTTACGGACAAGAGATAAATGAAAACAGAGTAAATGAGGCGCTTAAGCTTGCAGATGCTTCAAGTTTTGTCTCTTCCCTTGAAAATGGCATATACACCAAAATGGAAGAGTTCGGCTCAAATCTATCCGGCGGACAGAGACAAAGAGTGGCGATAGCAAGAGCCATCTACAAACACTCCTCGGTTATTATTTTTGATGAAGCGACATCGGCTTTGGATAATGAGAGTGAAAAGAGAATTCAGAATGCTTTAGACGAGTACACAAAAGATAAAATTACTATAACAATCGCCCATAGATTGGGCACGATTAAAAATGCAGACAAGATTTTGGTTATGCAAAATGGTAAAATTGTTGCAAGCGGAAATCATAATGAGCTTTTAGAGAGTTCTGAAGTTTATCAGAGATTAGCAGGGCAGTTTGAAAAGTAGATTAATAAGCTTTTCATTAAGTTTTAGGAATAATTCTTAACTTTTAAAATATATGCCTAAATTACATTAAATAACCATTGCAAGGAAATCAAAAATGTTTAACAATAAAAATATACTTATAACCGGCGGGACTGGTAGTTTTGGTAAAAAATATACCGAAATTATTTTGCAAAAGTATAAACCGAATAAGATAATTATATTTAGCAGAGATGAGTTGAAGCAGTACGAAATGGCTCAATCTTTCACTGATGAGTGTATGAGATACTTTATAGGCGATGTACGGGATTTGGACAGACTTAATGAAGCTATGCATAATGTTGATTTTGTTATTCATGCAGCAGCTCTAAAACATGTTCCGGTTGCAGAATACAATCCAATGGAGTGTATAAAAACAAATATTAACGGTGCCGAAAATGTCATAAGAGCTGCTATTAAAAACAGTGTAGAAAAAGTGATTGCTCTCTCTACAGACAAAGCTGCAAATCCTATAAACCTTTACGGTGCTACTAAACTGGCATCGGACAAACTTTTCGTCGCTGCTAACAATATGGTAGGAGACAGAAGAACTAGATTTTCAGTTGTAAGATATGGAAATGTTACAGGCTCAAGAGGCTCAGTAATACCGTTTTTCAATAAACTTATTAGTGAGGGTGCAACTGAGCTTCCAATCACGGATGAGAAGATGACAAGATTTTTAATTACGCTTGAAGACGGAGTAAATTTTGTGCTTAAAAACTTTGAGAGAATGTACGGTGGGGAGATATTTATTCCAAAGATTCCATCTATGAAGATGACGGATTTGGCAAAAGCCATAGCTCCGAATTTGCCTCACAAAATTATAGGTATCCGCCCCGGTGAAAAACTTCATGAGATTATGTGTCCGGCTGATGACAGCCATTTGACACTTGAGTTTGATGACCATTATGTTATAAAACCGACTATTCAGTTTGCACATATTACTGATTTTTCAACTAATAAGCTCGGAGAAAAGGGCACTCCGGTTACGCAAGGGTTTGAATACAACTCAGGCAACAATACCGAGTGGCTAACACACGATGAAGTATTAGAAATGATAAAAAAAGGCTAATAGTGAACTTCATCCCTTATGGCAAACAGAATATTACTCAAGATGATATAGATGCAGTTGTAGAGACTTTAAAATCTCCATATCTTACAACAGGACCAAAAGTAAAAGAGTTTGAAGAGGCATTAGCTTCTTACTGTGAAGTAAAATATGTTGTGGCTGTTGCAAACGGAACGGCAGCTCTTCATCTGGCATCAATGATTTTATTGAAAAAAGATGACAAGGTTTTAACAACACCAAACTCATTTTTAGCCACTTCAAACTCTATTCTTTATGTTGGAGCAAAACCAATATTTGTAGATATTGCAAAAGACGGAAATATTGACCTTGATTTATGTGAAGAAGAGTTAAAAAAAGATTCAACGATTAAAGCCATATATGGTGTTGCATTTTCAGGAAATCCATTAAATCAGGACAAACTAAAATATCTAAAAGAGAGATATAAAGTCGCAATAGTAGAAGATTGCGCTCACGCTATCGGCGCTTCATATAATGGCATTAAGGCCGGTAGCTGCGTAAATAGCGATTGTTCCATTCTCTCATTTCATCCCGTAAAACATATTACCACCGCAGAGGGCGGAGCAATTACCACAAACTCCAAAGAGATGTATGAAAAACTGTTGCTACTCAGAGCTCACGGCATGGTAAAGACACCTGATATGAAGCCATGGGAATATGAGATGAGAGAGCTTGGATACAACTATCGTATTACGGATATGCAGTGTGCTTTAGGTTTGTCTCAGTTAAATAAATTAGACAGTTTTATAGCAAGAAGAAAAGAGATTGCAAAAACTTACGATAGTGCTTTTAAAAATACAATCATAAAACCGTTATACACATTTGACTCAAACTCTTCCTACCATCTCTATGTTGTTCTTGTGGATTTTACAAAGTTAAACATATCAAAAGAGGAGTTGTTTATCTGGCTCAGAGAAAAAAACATAGGCATTCAACTTCACTATATCCCAATAAATAAACAGCCATATTATAAAAATCTTGGGTTTGGGGATGAACAAACACCAAATATGGATAGATACTATGAGGAGTGTTTTTCACTTCCTATGTACCCGCTACTAAGCAATGAAGAACAAGATTATGTTATTAAAGCTTTGTTTGAGATACTAAATGGCTAAAAAGAATGCCGTTGCTATTATCCCTGCAAGGGGAGGAAGCAAACGAATACCGCGAAAAAATATAAAAGACTTTTTCGGTAAACCGCTCATAGCCTACTCTATCCAAACAGCAGTTGAATCTAAGCTTTTCGACAAGGTTATTGTAACGACAGATGACGAAGAGATAGCAAAAATAGCAAAAGAGTATGGTGCAGAGGTTCCTTTTATAAGACCAAAAGAACTCTCCGATGATTTTACGGGTACAGGCGATGTGGTTAAACATGCTCTAAATTATTTAAAAGAGCATGGCGAAGAGTTTGATTTCGTTTGCACAATATATGCTACCGCTCCGCTTTTGCAACCTCGTTATCTGATAGAAGGGTTTGAAGCGCTTAAAAATTCAGATGCCATTAACGCTTTTAGTGCAACATCAATGCCTTTTCCGATTCAAAGAACATTTAAACTGGATAAAAATGGCAGATGCGAGATGTTCACTCCGGAACACTACATGGCAAGAAGTCAAGATTTAGAAGAGGCTTACCAAGATGCAGGACAGTTTTACTGGAGTAGATTAGATAAAAAATCCAGTGATATCATGTTTGGCAAAGATAGCATACCAATTATACTTCCAAGATATCTGGTTCAAGATATTGATACGCTTGAGGATTGGATTAGAGCAGAGTATATGTATGAGGCTGTAAAAAAGTCGGCTCAAAGATGAATATTCAAAATAACACTCAGTTTAAAGATTTTATTACAGAGATTAAAACAAAAATACTTTCTAGTCAATACGAAGCACTCAAAGCTGTAAATAAAGAGCTTATTAGTTTGTATTGGGATATAGGCAGGACTATTTTAGAAAAACAAGAAGCTTTTGGATGGGGTAAATCTGTTGTTAAAAGTGTGTCACAAGAGCTTCAAAAAGAGTTTGTGGGGATGAAAGGATTTTCAGTTCAAAACCTTTGGAATATGCGACTATTTTATTTTGAATACAGTCAAAATGAAAAACTCCAGACATTGTCTAGAGAAATAGGTTGGTCACACAATGTGGCTATATTTCAAAAATGTAAAGATGATTTACAAAGAGAATTTTATATAAAAAGTGTTATGAAATTTGGATGGACATATAGAGTTCTTGATAACCACATAGACAATAACTCTTACGAAAAATATCTTTTAAATCAAACAAATTTTGATACAACTTTGCCAGATGAGTATAAACATCAGGCAAAACTCGCTATCAAAGATGAGTATAACTTTGATTTTTTAGAACTAAACGAGAAGCATAGTGAATATCAGCTAGAAATCGGACTGATAAATAAAGTGCGAGAGTTTTTAGCTCAAATGGGAAGTGATTTTACTTTTGTCGGCAATCAATATAAACTAGAGGTTGATGAGGAGGAGTATTTTATAGACCTACTTTTATACCATAGACGACTCAAGTCACTCATAGCGGTAGAGTTAAAAATTGGAAAGTTTAAACCAGAGTATGCAGGAAAGATGAGTTTTTATCTTTCAGTACTCAACGATACGATAAAATTAGCAGATGAAAATCCCTCTATCGGTATTATCATCTGTAAAGAAAAAAAGAGAACCACGGTAGAATATGCACTCAAAGAGACCAATCAACCCATAGGCATAGCAACATATAAAGTATCAGAAAAACTACCAGAGAGCTTGAAACAATATCTACCCTCAAGCAGTGAGATAGAGAGTAAACTTTTAGAGTTCCTAGAAGAAAATGAAAAAAATGACTAAAGTTATCCTCTTTCGAGCAGATTCATCATCAACCATCGGCACAGGTCATATAATGAGAGATTTGGTACTCGCAAAGCAGTATCCAAAAGTGCCCGAGCAAAGCGACAAATGCCCTTGGGGTGCTAAAATCATATTTGCCGTACAAGATTTAGACGGCAATATAAACCAAAAAATTACAGAAGCCAATTATCAACTGCATATATTAAAAAATAGTGGCATAGATGAACTCTCAAGCTTAATAAAAGAAAAAAATATAGATACGATAGTGATAGACCACTATGGAATTGATGCAGAGTATGAAAAAAAATTAAAAACCAAATACCCAAGCCTAAAAATTTTTGTTTTGGATGATACATATGAAAAACATCACTGCGACATACTTTTAAACCATAATATTTACGCTAACGCAAAAAGATACAAGAACTTAGTACCAAAGAGCTGTGAGCTTAGATGCGGAAGTGAATATACACTTTTAAGAGATGAGTTTATAGAAGAAAAAAGTAAAAAATCATCTAAAAAAATAGAATCAGCAGATAATATATTTTTGGCAATGGGCGGAGCAGATACGCAAAATTTAAATCCAAAAATATTAGAGGTATTAAGCGAATTTGATAATATAAAAGTAGCCGTAGTAACAACAACAGCCAATAGAAATTTAAAAGAACTTAAAAATTATGTTAAAAATAAAAAATGGATAAAACTTCATATAAACAGTGAGCAAGTAGCAAAACTTATGAGAAAAAGCGATTTTGCAATTATTACGCCAAGCGTTACGGCAAATGAAGTTTATTTTATGGAAAAACCATTTATTGCCATAAAAACAGCAGAGAATCAAAAGTACATGTACAAATTTTTGAAGAAGAAAAAGTTCTTGGTTCTTAACAAATTTAAAGAAAAAAAGCTAAAAAAACATCTTGAAGTTTTGCTTGGTCAATATGATAAAAATGTCAGATAATATAGTCTTAATTAACTTTATAGATTTAACTTTGGAAGAAAAAAAGATGATTCTATCATGGCGAAATCATCCAAGTATAAAACAGTGGATGTATAATAGCGATGATATATTATTAGAAAATCATTTGAATTTTATAGAAACATTGAAGAGTTGTGCCGATAAACTCTATTTTTTAGTAAAGCTAGACGACGATTATATCGGTGTTATTGATTTTACTAACATTGATAAAGAGAGTAAAAGTTCTGAGTTTGGTCTGTATGCAAATATTGAATTAAAAGGAATGGGTAAGGTTTTATTAAATTCAATTTGTGAATATGGTTTTCACGCTTTGAATATTAATAAGCTTATTGCAGAGGTTTTTGCAAAAAATGAAAAAGCAATAAACTTATATAAAAAATTCAATTTTAAAGATATAACAAGAAAAACAGTAAATAATAAAGAAATAATTTGTATGGAGCTGAAAAATGAAAAATACTGATATGCAAACGAATAGTATTTACAAAGATTTTTTAGTCCAACTTAAACAAAAAATTTATAGTGCCAAATCAAAAGCTATACTATCAGCAAATCGGATAATGATAGAGCTATACTGGGAGATAGGTAAAGAGATAATAACAAAACAAGAGGCTTTGGGCTGGGGTAAATCAGTTGTTGAGCAAATGAGTAAAGATTTGATAACTGAGTTTGGAGAAAAGAGTGGATATTCTAGTTCAAATCTTTGGAGAATGAGAATTTTTTATTTATCATATCAAGACAGTGAAAAACTCGCACAAGCTGTGCGAGAAATATCTTGGGGTCAAAATATACTCATCTTTGAAAAGTGTAAAACAGATGATGAGCGAGAATATTATATTAAAAATACCATAGAATATGGTTGGAATAGAAATGTTTTGACTCACCATATCAAAACTAATCTCTTTGATAGAGATAAAATAAAAAATAAAAGCAATAACTTTGAAATTGCTTTGCCATCGTATCTTTCGGAGTTGGCAATTGATATTGTCAAAAGTGAATATAATTTGGAATTTTTGGAAGTTTCCAAGGATATTCATGAAAGACAAGTAGAAAATGCTTTGATAGAAAATATTAAGAGATTTTTACTAGAGCTTGGGTATGGGTTTAGTTTTGTGGGTAATCAATACAAATTAGTTTTGGGTGAAAATGAATATTTTATTGACCTGCTATTTTTTCATAGAAAATTAAATGCACTTGTTGCAGTAGAGTTAAAAGTCGGAAAATTCAAGCCAGAATATGCAGGTAAGATGAATTTTTATCTTAATATTTTAAATGATAAGGTCAAAATGCCACATGAAAATCCTTCGATAGGGATTATTCTTTGTAGTGACAAAGATGGATTAGAAGTTGAGTATGCGTTGCAAAATGTAATTCAACCAATGGGCGTATCGACTTATACAGTTAAAGAAGAACTGCCAACAGAATTTAAAAATATATTGCCTACACAAGAGGAACTCAAAAAGGAGCTAATAAAATGAAGATAGGTAGTTTTGATTTAGAAAAAGATGGCGTATTCATCATAGCGGAGCTTAGCGCAAATCATGGCGGCAAAATATCTATTGCAAAAGATACTATTAAGGCAGCCAAAGAGATAGGCGCTAATGCGATTAAACTTCAAACATATACAGCTGACACAATCACTTTAAATTGTGATAAAGATGATTTTATTATCAAAGGCGGAACTCTTTGGGATGATAAAAAACTATATGATTTATATACCGAAGCATATCTGCCGTGGGAGTGGCATAAAGAGTTGTTTGACTATGCAAGAGAGATAGGCATAGATATATTCTCTTCTCCGTTTGACAAAAGCGCAGTGGATTTTTTAGAAACACTAAATCCGTCTGCTTATAAAATCGCCTCTTTTGAGATTACAGATTATGAGCTTATAAGATATACGGCTTCAAAAATGAAACCGATGATTATCTCAACAGGAATTGCTACGATAGATGAGATACAAGATGCCGTTGATATATGCAGAAGTGTCGGAAACAGTGACATTGTGCTTTTGAAGTGTACTAGTTCATATCCTGCACCGCTAGAAGAAGCAAATCTTTTAACAATTCCAAATCTTGCCCAAACATTTGGAGTTATATCAGGGTTTTCAGACCATACAATGGGGAGCACAGCCCCAATAGTCGCAGTCACGCTTGGCGCAAAAATAATAGAAAAACATTTTATACTTGATAAATCTATCGGCGGCGCTGATGCTGATTTTTCAATGGACAAGCAAGAGTTTTCAGATATGGTTCAAGCAATAAGAGACGCCCAAAAACTTCTTGGCAAAGTTGATTACAGCATGGATGAAAAGAAGAAAAAATCACGACGATTTAGTAGAAGCCTTTATGTAGCTAAAGATATCAAAAAAGGTGAACTTTTTAGCGAAGAGAACATACGAAGTGTCAGACCGGGATATGGAATGCACCCAAAATATTTGAATGATGTTTTGGGTAAAATAGCTGATAGAGATTTTGAGTTTGGAGATAGATTAAATTATATGGAGAATAAACTATGAAAATTTGTACCAATTGTGTGATGCCCTCTACAAAACCTGATTTACATTTTAATGAAGATGGCGTATGTGATGCTTGTCAATCTCAAAAATCAAAAAACAGTGAAATAGACTGGAAAAAAAGAGAAGAAGAGTTTCTAAATTTAATAAAACAGTATAAAGTGCATCCTGACTATGATTGTGTAATAGGTGTAAGTGGAGGAAAAGACTCTACTTATCAGGTAATAAAAGTTTTAGAATTGGGATTAAATCCTCTTTGTATCTGTTTTGAACCGACGATACCAACTGAGATTGGAAGAAAAAATCTTGAAAATCTTAATAATTTAGGTGTAGATTTAATTCACATAAAAAGAAATCCTGTTGTATATAAAAAGTTGGCAAAAGAGGCATTTATACGAACCGGAGACAACGAGTGGCAGAATCACTTGGGAATATTTACGACAGTACCAAAATTCGCTGTTAACTTTAATATACCACTGATTATTTGGGGAGAGAGCCCACAAATAGAGTATGGCGGACCGGCAACAAGCAAAACAAGAAATACACTGGATAGACAGTGGTTAGAAGAGTTTGGCGGACTTTTAGGCAATAGAATATCTGATATGGTCGGTGTTGACGGCTTGAGTAAAAAAGATTTGTCGCTATACACTTACGCAAGTGATGAAGATATACATAGAGTCGGTGTTACAGGGTTGTTTCTGGGATATTATTTTAAATGGGATTTAAGAGAGGTTGTGAAAAAATCTAAAGAGCATGGTTTTAGCGTGCAGGATAGACCTGTTGAAACTACTTATGAAAATTTTGAAAACCTGGATTGCTATAGCAACCATTTGCATGATTACCTTAAATATGTGAAATATGGATTCGGAAGAGCCACCGACAACGCATGTTTAGATATAAGACTCGGGTATATTAAAAGAGAAGAAGGCGTAAGGCTTGTAAATAAATATGATGGAATCCCGCCTAAAAAAGCTATTAAAGAGTATTTGAATTATACGGGTTTTACACAAGAAGAGTTTAATAAAATTGTAGATTCATACACAAATAAGCGAATTTTTAAAAGAGATGAAAAC
>Ga0156164_116_pt2 | contig 22383 bp, 27 predicted proteins | sample RifCSPlowO2_12_FD_107817 | JGI IMG/M metagenome (GOLD analysis project Ga0156164, IMG submission 107817) | Sulfurimonas sp. RIFCSPLOWO2_12_36_12 | reverse complement strand
TGGAGGGGAATTATAGGCAAGTTACGCTTATTTATTTCTTAATTGTTAGGAGAGATTTGAAAGATTATAAACATTCATTGGTTACATTATCTAAAATACAAGCATACCCTGTTTCAGGATGCACACGAATCTTCACAGATGCTCCACTATTATCCGTTAGTGTTAAGTCACAGTTATCGGTAATTAAATAATCTGTTACTGAAGTAGCATCGCTTAAACCAGAATAAGGTCGTCCTAGATGGTCAAATGCGAAAACTCCCCTATTGGATGTCACTAAACTTGCATCATCGTGTGGACAGTTTTGCACTATACCAGTATCATCACCTTTTATACCATATGTTGCTGTTAAATTTGCATCACCATAATTTAAAAATCCATCTATCCCTTCTCCTGTCAAAGGATCAATTGCACGCTCTCCATTATTAATGTTTCCCTGAGTATTTATAGAATCAGAAAAAATTACATATCCACTAACGCCACTATTTCTTCGAAAACGAATTTGCCATTTTTCTTTATACCAATCAGCGTCAGCTGCATCAAACTTATCATCAACCATTGCTAAATGTTGAGTATATCTTATGTGTGAAACAACCTGTATTGCAGCCTCGTGAAGTTTGTTTGATCCAGTTCTTGGAATTACAACCGCGGCTAAAATCCCAATTACAATAATTATGAAGATTAATTCCATCATAGTAAATGCTTTTTTCATAGTAATCCAGTTAAATCTATTTGCTACAAGTATATCAAAAAATATATGAAAATCAGAAAGAAAGTGTGAAGATTTATTGCGGTAGGGTTGTTAATAAGCAATCAAGGAGAGAGTTCTCCTTGAAGTTAGAAAAAAAATTATATTTTTTCTGCGACTTGAACATCGTATAAAATATCATCCATTGGATGTCTGTACATTGGCATTGCAAGTCTTTTTTCGTCAAGTACATGACCGATAAATCCTATGCTTCTTCCAACAATAAAGAATGCGTTTAGTGTTCCTGAAGTAATAAACTCATTTATCTCTTCTTCTGTATAACCAAGTGCTCTCCACATATCAACCATTAAAATACCGATTGTTCCATCAACATTAAGAATCAGATTCTCTTTTTTAGATGTAGTCAGTTGTTCAACAGTTAGTGCATAGTCTAAAAGTGGAGTTGCAGGAAAACATTTGGCAGCATACTTTTTAAGTCCCTCAACACGCAAATCCGGATTTTTAAGAGATTTGATTCTATGCCCGATACCCGGAATCGGAATGCCTTCTTTTTTCATATGATTTAAAAAATCAGCCGGGGAGAGCTTATTGTCATTTGCATATTTAAAATATTTAGCAGCATCATCGATTGCACCGCCAAATCTTGGTCCGATTGTTAAAAGACCGGTTACAAGTGACTCAACAACGCTTTTGCCAGCTCTTGCCGTTACTTTTGCATTGTGAGCGCCACTTACAGCCGGACCATGGTCTGCAACTGTTTTAATTACAGTCTCAATAAAATCAGTAGCCCATTTTGGATACTGTTTTTTGAACCATAGAAGTGAAACAACATCGCCGATTCCTTTTCCAGTGTCAGGCGTTGCAAGAGAAGAGATTGGGAAACCTGCATATGTAGCCTCATCGCCTCTGTCATCAGAAATCGTACAGATAAACTCTTTAGATTTTCTAACACTTGGACATGTGTTCATAGCTGGGTCTGCGATATTTTTAATAATTCCCTCTGCGTGTAGTTCGTGATAAACCGCACTTATTATCTCAGGTAAATCATTAAACGATGCAGGAACATGAATGCCAACTGCTTTCATAGCTTTGTTTTTAGCTTCAGCTGTTTCCATGTCGCCGTTTGCAGATGCTCCGGCGTGACCAAACTGTACACCGCTGTCATAATATTTAGCGATTGTACCGATACACCATGCAATAATAGGTTTTTTGATTTTTCCAGACTTTACAGCCTCGATTACCTTGTACTCTTCAGTACCGCCAACTTCTCCAAGAAGTAACATGTATTTTACTTCAGGATTTGCTTCCATTCTAAGAAGATTATCTATAAATACAGAACCGACAAATCTGTCTCCACCGATTGCAACGCCCTCAGCGATACCATCAGCATTGATTGCGATTATGTTTGATAGCTCATTAAACAGACCGCCAGAGCGAGTTACAAGTCCACATGAACCGGCACGGTGAAGTTTTGATTGAACTATATTTTCAATTGTTCCACCGATATTTGCGATTTTAAATGCACCCGGAGCAATAGCGCCAACGGTTGCAGGTCCTATTACGGTTACATTTTTTGCTTTTGCCGTTGCGTTCATTTTGCGCGCCAGTCTCTCTGGAATACCCTCAGCAGTAACCATGATAGAAGTAAAACCGCCAAGTGCCAATGCTTCCATTGTTACATCGTAAGCAGTTCTAAAAGATGCAAAGTTTAAAAGTACATCAGCTTGCGGTTGAGCGGCTTTAGCCTCTGCAGTATTTTTATAAAGTGGAATCATAATCTCATCAGGACCGTAAAAAAACTTATCAAATTTACTAGTGCTTGTAGGAGCAACGATACCCGCAACCGAAGGTTTCTTTCTTTTAATCGTATAGTCATAATCCAACATTCTTTGAATAGCTGTTGTGTTGTTATTCCAAAAAATTGCTTGTGTGTCTTTAGTAAATAATTGTGCCATCTCTTCCCCTTACTTTGCTAGTGCCATACGCACAATGTCAGTAACATGTGTTTCCGGTCCGTAAACTTCTATATAAAGACCAAGTCTATCAGCAGCTTCTTTAATGTCTTTTAGACCTTTTTCATAGTTTGGTCCGCCGCGTCTTACATAAATTTTTATACCGACTTTTTTCATTTTATCAGCGTAATTATCAAATGCTTGAATAATACCTGTAAATGTTTTTGCAACATCCGTAAAGTTTGCGATAGCTCCACCAATAATTAAAACTTTGTCTCTGCCTTTAGCATCTTTGCTTCTTGTCATAAGATCTAAGATTGTCTCAGCATAAAATTTTGTCTCACTTGTAGTCGGTCCGCCTGAATACTCGCCATAGTTAGCAAGGTCTTCGATTCCAGCCAAATCCGCAATAGTATCTGCATAAACAACTGAAGCGCCGCCGCCTGCGACCATCGTCCAGATTCTAGCTTCGGGTTTAAGAATAGTCAGTTTTAGTGAAGCACCTGATTTGCTGTCCGCATCTTCGATAGCTAAAACTTCAGGAGATTTCTCTTCCATACCAAAAGAAGTTGGGAAGTCTACATCGCCCCACTCGTCTCTCATCATAAATCCAGCTGTATCGTCAAGTTTTGCAACCATATCTAAAAGCTCAACTTTTTTGCCTTGTAAAACAAACGGGTTGATTTCAAGATATGCAAAATTCAACTCTCTGTAAGCCTTAAAGAAACCTATTGCAAACTCTGCAAACGCATCTTTATCATGTTTTGCAACATCTTTTGGAATGCTTTTTTTGATTTTTTCTGCAATCTCTTCTTCTGTTGCAGTAATCGGAAATTTAACTTCTACAACTTTATCCCAATTCTCTTCAACTTCCATACCGCCCTCAGCAGACATGTAAAGGACATCATCATCGCCGACACATGTAGCAGAAATATAGTACTCTTCTTCTTGAGAGTGCGGAGTAAAAGGCTCAACGATAAAATGAGTAAGCATGTCAACTTTTGGTTCACCGGTTGGAGTATCGCCGTCAAATGAAAAAGATACAGACTGTTTTGTAGATGATTTTTCATCTATCCAAGATGTTGCTTTAGCTAAAGATACATCACCCGGCTTAGAGTCTCTAAATAAAACTAAACCGTTTTTCCCTCTTTTACCAAATAGCATATCCGGTTTAGCAACCAATGCTTTTTCTTTCAACCATGTTTTTTCTTTTGCAGCTTTAGTCAGTTCTGATCCGTTTTGAACCATAATTGTTTCATATGCATAAGTAAAACCTGGAAAATACTTATCCCAATGCTTAGCCAAAATTGACTTTGCGTCAAATTCTCTAATCGCTTTTTGAGCCATTGCAACTCCCTGTTTTTAATATTTATGAAATATTATCACATGTTAACTAATCTGGTACCATTTGAGTAGATTAACTATTGGATAGATTTAATTTATGTTTATCTTAGTAACATTTGCAGAGTAAACAACTCTATTTTTGTAACTAATGGTTACACTCTCTGAATTTATTAAATCTGAATAATTTTCTTGAAGCAGATAATTGTTGCATTTTGTTACACCATAAAATTTCAATCTTTTGGACATTTTCATGTTTGTGTCAACACAACTTATTCCCCTTTTTTTAAGTTCATGCGAGAGCTCTTTTGCAACATGCATATTATAAGAAAAATGTTTTTTCGGCTCCTTGATTACCTGATATAGATATTTGTTTAAAAAAACTACAGAACTATTTATTAGCAGAAACGCCAAAGATACTATAAAAATCAATTTATAGTTTTTTCTAAATATATTCAGGCGAACCCTGTATGAGTGTTCAAATGTTTGTGCGACAAGCGGAAGTGCGAGGATTACATATGGCGCAAAATACTCTATGCCGACTCGCTGTCTAAATGAAAGAAGCAGTGAAAAAATAAGTGCTGCCGTCGATATAAACCATAATATATCTATATCTTTGGTTAAATATCTTCTGTACAGAACATAAAAGAGATAGATAAAAATTATTGGGGTAAAAATTGCTGCATAGAGCCCTAAAGAGTTTAAAAAGTAACCTTTTGGGGAACCATGTGTGTCTATTCCATAGATTAGAAGCGAAATTGAAAATAATACTACATTAAAAAGAAAAAAGTTTCTATCTTTTTTATATATAGAAAATAGTGCCAGTGCCATAAAAAGATAGACAAAACTGCCGTCAATTAACATATAAAAAATTAACAGCGGATATATAAATGAAGTGGAATGATTTTCATATAAATATACAAATAGCAATAAACCAAATAAGATTAATCCGGCGCTGTTTAGTATAATTGCCGAGCTTATAACTCCCGGCAAAAGCACAAAAATCAAAACTAACCAGATTCTATTTCTATCTACTTTGAGATATTTTTTGGATATTTTGTAAAGCAGTATCGCACTTAATATATGCAAAACAATCATGGGAAACCGCAGAGCGAAATCATTTTGTCCAAAAAGAAGAATTGAAGATTTTATTAAAATTTGCAGAAAAGAAAAGTTACCGTTTAAAAGCAGTGTTTCATTGTAAGATATTGACAACTCATCAATTTGAAATATGAGGATAAGCGCATCTAATCCCAAAATTAAGAATAAGATGAACCTGGTGCTCATATTTTTAAAAAGTTTCCAATTATTTCGTGTCCATATTGACTCATTATTGATTCTGGATGAAATTGAACTCCATAAATCTCTCTATCTTTAACTTTTAGAGCCATTATTTCGTCATCGTCCGTGCTGTATGCAGTAGGTTCTATGGTCTCAGGAAGTGAATTTTTATCTACTATCAATGAGTGGTATCTGGTTGCAATAAACTCTTGCGGAATATCTTTAAATATAGCGCACTCTTTTGTGCGTCTCATGGTAGAAGTTTTACCGTGCATCATATTTTTAGCACGAACAACATGTCCGCCAAAGACCTGCGCAATACTTTGATGACCAAGACAGATACCAAGAATAGGCACTTTGTCTTTAAAGTGCTCAATCACTTTTAGTGTAACACCTGCATCATCCGGAGTTGCTGGACCGGGTGAGATTATGATTTTTTCAGGCTTCAATGCCTCAATCTCTTCAACGCTCATCTCATCATTTCTTATGATTTTAAGATCAGCACCTAACTCTCTGCAATATTGAACTATATTATAAGTAAAGCTATCATAATTATCTATCATTAAAATCATAATTTATCCTAAATTTGTATGAGGCAGTATATCTATATTGCTCTTTTATTTCACTTATTTAAACTCTGCGTATGTATTTTATTGAATCTCTTTTTTATTGGTTAATTGCTGTAAATAATTTGAGATATTTATCAAAGAAAATGTCACTAAAAATATCATAAATCCAGGGAAAAAGCTAACCCACCAAGCGATTTCAACAACATCTTTTCCGCTGCTTAGTATTGTTCCCCAGCTCATTTGAGGTGCCACGATCCCAAGACCTAAAAAGCTAAGTCCTGATTCTGCAAGTATTGCTCCGCCTACTCCAAATGTAAAACTGACAAAATATATTGGTGCTAAAAGAGGAGCATAGTATTTGAAAAGTATCTTTAATCTGCTAATTTTTGCAATATTTAGTATCTTTATGTATGGCTGAGATGTTATGCCAAAACTCTCTGCACGAATAAGTCTTGCCGTAGTCATCCAGCCCGTTATAGATATAATAACAATCAAAACCCAAGATGAGGCATTTACATAACTTACAAGAGCTAAAAGAAGAAAAAATGTAGGAAATGTTAAAAATAGATCTACTAAAATTATAAAGCCTTTATCCACTCTGCCTCTAAAATATCCTGCCATTGAACCTAAAACAAGACCGATTACAGAAGCTATAAAAGCGCTTCCTACGCCAATAATAAGCGATACTTTTCCGCCTTCTATTAATCTTGCGAGGATATCCCTGCCCAACCTGTCAGTTCCCAAAAAGTGTTCAAATGACGGAGGAAACAAGATAGCAGAACTATCTAGCGTATATGCATCAACAGAGTAAATGTATGCACCAAAAAAAGAAAAAAGAACCACGCCTACAAGTATAAAAACACTAAATTTCGGCATCTATGGATTACTGCTTAATTCCAAGCAGTGTCTGCATCATCTGGTCTATTGTAGTTATTATTTTTGAAGCTGCACCGTATGCTGTTTGATATTTTATAAGATTTGTCAACTCTTCATCTATACTTACCTTTGAGATGGAAGAGTATTCTAATTCTATGGCATTAAATTGAGCTGTTATTGTTTGATTGTTTAATATTGCTTCATTTGCTCTAACACCAACCTCGGTAGCAACAACATCAAACATTCCATATACAGTAGATGTATATGTAGCAGTTCCAACACTAAAATTGTAAACTTCGAACTGCTGCTGAACCATACTTAACGACAAAGAGCTGTCTCCGGTAATAGGAGCCCTTCCGGCTGCTATTTTTGTCGGGTTAGCTTTCAATTCATAGTTTAAATCTATATTCTTTGCGCTGTTACCGTCAAAAAATCTACTTAAACCAAGTGCTCCGGCAAAATTTGAGCCTGAGTCAAACTCCGTAGTTTGAAGCTTATCTTCTATGGCAAATTTGTACCCTTTTGCAGCAGAAGCTGAATCCATAACAAACTCTATTGCATTCTCACCGCTTGCATATGTTGCCCAATTAAATTGAATAAAATCGTCTATATCATTGTTTGCATTTCCATCGGCATTATCATCACCCTCTGCTGCTATTTGACCCTCAATTGAGTTAGAACCCGAAACTCCTGTCATAACCGTAATTTGATCAATATTTATGGTTCTTCTTGCGGTTTCATTTCCATCTATATCATAAATTACAATGTCAAACGCGCCCTCTTTTATATTTATATTTGAGTCAATCAAAGATTGTGTGCCGCCTATACCGATAGTGTTAGAGACCATTCTATCAGTTGCACCGGAAGCATAAATATTATTTGTTGATTCAATTAGCGTAGCTGCAAAAGCATCCATCTGATCTATAACTTTTTGCAAAGCTCCATTGGTAGGAACACCGGAAGAGTCCGATGTCATCTTATCGCCTCTAAGATCTAGAATTGCCCCTATTCTGCCGCCGGATATGCTCTCGTTTATGGGTATTAAAACACCGTCTTGTCTCTCGTATGATAATTCGTAATATCCGTTTGAATTGTTGCTGTCTGATATATGAATTGGGTGATATGAACCGCCGTCAACAATATTAAATCCATTTACGCTCAATGTATAGCTTCCGTAGCCTTCATTCGATGAACTGTTTATTCCGATATTTGATTCTATTTTCTCAATGTTTGACTCCGCTCCGATGAGTTTTGACAAACTTAACTCTATATAATTTCTTTTATCTCTTAAATCATTTGCCGTATAGGCACCGCCTGCTTCAGCAATATCAATAGATTTGTTTATATTTGCCAACTCTTCTGCTAATAAATTTACCTCTTTTACATTAACATAAAGTTGATCATTAATACTTGATTGTAAATCCATAATTTTGTTTTGTGTTGCAACTATGCTGCCTGAAAGTGTTTCAGCCTGTTTTGCCAGAGCAAGTTTAATAGCATCATTATCAGGGTTGTCTGCAAATGTTTGCCACATATTGTAGTACTCTTTTAAATCTGATTTTATTCCGACATTATCTATTTCAGGAAAATATGTAGAAAGTGTTTCAAAAGTTTCTTTTGTGAAATCTGAATACTCCTTATCAGATGAAATTCCAGTATATCTATCGTAAACAAAATTATCAAATATTCTTGAAATGTCCGTGATTTGAGTACCGTTGCCTATATTTCCTGGAGCAGAAAAAATTGGGGTAGCAGCGGCCGTTACAACTCTTTGTCTAGTGTATCCTTCGCTCTCTGCATTTGAAATATTATGACTTGTTGTACTTACGGCAGTTTGCGCGGCGCTTAATCCGCTATAGCCTATATTTAGTGTGTTAAAAATAGATCCCATTTTACACTCTCACTTTCAAAATTGACGAATTTTTTGAAGCAACTTTCGCATAACCCTGCATCTCTGTTGGAACCAATCTCTCTAAAAATGTATTATATAAATTGCTAACCGCCAACACTAACTTTGCGTAACGCTTATTTACATCACGAAGGTTTGATAATTCAATTTTAAGTTCTGCTAAATAGTTGTGCTGCTCTTCATTTAAAAGCTCCGGCAAATCTTTATCCGGACTAGCAATCATAAGAGATGATATTTCATGGTCTATCATAGCTTTTTTAGATTCAAAGCTTTTTAGCTTCTCCTCTTTGAGTTTCAGCCTGTCAAATTGAGGATTGTGATTTGCTACTTTTATATCTTCTACATCAGACTCTGTTATTTTGATTAAATCTCGGAGGTCGCCCAACGCACTCTGTAAATGATAAGACAGCATAATTAAATCCTTCTATTTGTTTAAAACTACATTAACTCTTGAGCAATCTTTTCAGCAAGAGTTTGTATATTTATTTTGTACTCGCCAGAAGCAAGAGCCTCTTTTATCTGTTCAACTTTACTTGTATCGCCCTGTTTGGAAACAGTAACACCGGCTTTTTGTGAAACTTCCTTGCTCTCGCCAAAACTGTTGGCATAAGCGCTGCGGACATTTGCACCATTTATTTGTGAAATCATAATCTATCCTTTTTCTTACATTTATTACTATAATTGTGTTTAACTATATCGGCATAAAGAAGAAAAAATTAACTTTTCTGGCTCAAAAAGTCATAAAGCATTTGAGAAAATCCAAACCCTCCTGCACTGGCTTTTGCAAGCTCTTCTCTGTACATAGATTTATATATTTTATCACCAGGGTCATTTGCCTGTGAAAAAAGATTTTTTTCATCCTGCATCGCATTATCCATCAACATTTTAAGAATAACTGATTCAAAAGCGTCAGTTTGCTCTCTCAGCTGGGCATTTTCTGCTTTAGCATCAATTTTAGGAATTTGATGTTGTTGCGACATAAACGCAGCTTGTAAGTTTATAGAATTTGCGCCGTACATTATATTAACTTCAACTCAGCGGAGATGCTGCCTGCACTCTTCATTGCTTCTAAAATTGAGATTATATCTTTTGGTGTGGCTCCGAGCTTCTGCAGAGAACGAACCAAGTTTGCCACAGTTGTCGTTCCTGACTTTGTATATAATTCATTCTCATTAACTCCGATTATCATATTTTCATCTACAACCATCGAACCGGCGGGTTTACTTAAATTTTCCTGCTCTGTAATTTTGATTGTTATACCGCCATGAGTCATAATAATGGGCTTTATAGCTATTCCAACTCCAGAAATTATTGTTCCGGTTCTCTCGTTGATTACTATTTTATCTTTTACATTGTAGTCCATCTCAATATCTTGAACTTCTGCTAAAAATTCTATCATTGTTTTATTTTGCGGTTTTTTCAACTTTATTGTTCTAGAGTCCATTGCTACTGCAACTTCTGTGCTATAAAAATCATTTACAGTTTTTTGGATTGATACGCTATTTTTAAAATTGGCATCTCTTAGAGAGAGTGTTACATGCTCTTGATTGTAAAGGTCAAGGCTGATTTCTCTCTCAACCAATCCGCCGTCATAGATTAAACCGGCTGTCGGATGTGATTCGCCGGCAGATTTTGAACTTTTTCCACCTATTGTTACTGCACCCTGAGCTAACGCATATATTTTGCCGTCAACTCCTTTTAAAGGAGTCATCAGAAGTGTTCCGCCCTCAAGCGATTTTGCATCTCCTATTGAAGAGACTGTTATGTTTATTTTATCGCCCTGTCTTGCAAACGGAGCTAGCTCTGCGGTAACAACAACAGCGGCGACATTTTTTGATTTTATGTCAATAGGTTTCATGTCAATATTCATAGCTTTTAACATGTTTGCAATTGATTGGAGAGTAAATTTTGAGGTGGTACCGTCTCCTGTTTTTTGAAGACCTACGACCAGAGAGTAGCCTATAAGATGATTATCCCTAACTCCGACAACATTTGCGACATCGCTTATCTTGGCAGCATAAATAGTTGTGATAGTAAATAAAAATAAAATAAGTGTTCTCATAGCTAATCCTTGAATATGACTATGAACAGCAAATTTTATTCCACTTTATTCACATTCAAGGTATGTTAGAGTCGTATTACCAAATTTTTTAGATTTTTTTATATTGTAACTGCCAATTGTTGCAGGAATTTCCAAACCGCTGACATGTTCTATAATAATAAGCTTTACGCACTCTTTTGGCAAAGAAGCTATCAAAGATATAGTTTTGTCATATATATCTTCCATCCCTTCTCTTATATTAAAAGGAGGGTCGATGTAAAAATATGCTTTTTCGCCTCTTTTTTGGAGAGCTTTTACAACAGCTGCAATATTTGTAAAAGTATCTCCTTTGTAAACTTCGCACAATGCGGGGTCTGTTTGGGCAATATTTTCCTTTAAAATCTTTAGCGCTTCATGATCTTTTTCCATAAATATAACTTTTTTTGCACCGCGGCTAAGCGCTTCAAGTCCGATGGAACCGCTTCCTGAAAAAAGTTCAACAAATGTCGCATCTATTATTTCAAACTGAATCGTGTTGAAAAATGATTCTAGGACTATGGCTTTTGAGGATCTTGTAGTAGTTTTTGAAGGGAGTTTTAAAATCTTATTTTTGAATTTTCCAGATACTATTTTTTTTGTTATATCACTACTTTTCATAAAACGCTCGTACCGTTCTTAAAATATTCTCTTGATACTCTTTTGTCAGTGATTCTATGCGTTTTTGTAAAATATCAAAATCAAGCTCTTCATTATCTGCAAATTCATCTTCGACATGTTCCTTGATGGTTGAGTACAAATTACCCTTATTCATGCTTTTATATCTTTTTTCAAGTGCTAAAATAAGTTGGGATTTTGAGAACGGCTTAACTAAATCTGAATCTTTGTTGCTAGAGATATAAAAAGATTTCTCATCATCTGCGAACTTAACATCTCTTATGACAATATCGCAATTTTTTAGTGAGCTAAGATGCTTACCTAAGAAAAGCTCAAGTGATTTTTGTAAAAGCGGTGACTTACATTCAACGGCTACTCTCAAAAACAGTTCTCCTCCATTTTATTTCACGCCAAATGAGCAAGCCCATTTAGCTACGCTAGCCGCTGTGGCACTGAAGCTTGCCTCTTACGAGGCAGATAACTTCTTTTGGTTTTGCAAAAAGTTTATTGCGGAAGTATATCATATCAAGCGGATAAATATCTATTTACGCTATATCTTAAATCTTCATCCAAATCTGCTATATTTAGAAGCATCCACTCCAAATATCCTCTGTCACACATGCTTATCTCTTCAATATAACGACCGCTGTATTTGCCAAAATCGAACTTCTCAATAAGCACATGCGTTAAGCTTAGTTTAACTAACTCATCATGTTTTTTCATCTCTCTTAAATACTCATATAAAAGTTTTACATGAAGAGCATCGCTAAATGCATTATGTGCTATAAACTCACTGTTTTGCGCAAGCAGAGAGTATTTTAAAGCCTCTTTTTTCTCATTTTGGTAAAGCTTCAACTCATATCTTAAAAATTGCAAAGAGAAGTATTCACACTCGGGAATCAGATGTTTTGTAACTCTAAGCGTATCTATAACTCTGCCATGCCAAATAAATCCGCTCACAAGAAGCATTTTAATGTCAAAATTTACATTATGGGCAACAATGGTTGAGTTTTCATTGTTATGTTCTTGCAAAAATTTCCACGCATCACTCTCTTTGAACGCCTTTTTATCTTTAATCATCTCGTTTGTAATATGATTTATACTTGAAGCTTTTGGAGAAATTTTTTTGCCTTCATTAACAAGCTCATATTTTGAAACAAGCTCGTTTTCACCTACTGCTATTATGCCTATTGAGCAGATTTTATCGCTTTTTTCTAAACCTGTTGTCTCTACATCCAAAAATATTAACATCTACTCACTAACTTTAAAAGGCTCTAACATTCCATAATAGTGTTCAAGTGTCATAAAACTTTTCTCAAACCTGAAGCGGATTATAAACTCCACAATTTTATTTTTTAACTCTTCATCCACATTTTCAGCTTTTCCAAAATAACCAAGAGAGCTGTTTTTACTCTTTACAACTGCATCTTTGTCATAACCGATTGCCAATATTTGTAAATATTTGCCTTTTTTTATCTCTCCCATACTCTCACTAAGAAGCGATGCTCCGGATAAATTTATAGCTTTATAATTAAAAAGTTCACTGAACTCTTCAACTTTTTGATTTATATTTAATTCATTATATAAATTTTGCAAGAGCACCAGATTATCTTTTCTGGCACGCTCGTAACTCGATATTTTATTTGTTAAAGTTTTTAATCTATCTAAGGCTGAACTCATCGTTATTCCTATGTTTACTTAAGTGATTATACCAAAAACCCAAACTATTTTAGATATAATTTTGCACTTTAAATTTCTTGTAAAACTGCAAGAAATTTTCTGCCTCGAATGAGGCAAGCTTCAGTGCCACAGCGGCTAGCGTAGTAAAATGGGCTTTGCTCATTTTGCGTGTAAATAGAGTTCTGCAAGAACTCTTATAAAATAAAAAGATAAATATGGACTACTTACAAATAAAAAAAGCCGGCTCTCTTCACGGAGAGATAAAAATTTCCGGTGCTAAAAATGCTTCCCTTCCGCTGATTGCTATGGCAATACTTGCAAAAAACAGCGTTAGTATTAAAAACCTGCCTCATGTTGCGGACATAAACACACTCTTAAAACTGCTCTCAAACTTAGGTGCAAAGTGCAACAGGGGCGAAGAGATAACAACTATTGATACATCTTCTTTAAGTGAAACAAAAGCGACTTACGACATCGTAAGAACAATGCGCGCTTCTATTTTAGTTTTGGGTCCTATCTTAGCTAGATTCGGGCATTGTGAAGTATCGCTTCCGGGCGGATGTGCAATTGGTCAGAGACCTGTTGACCTGCATCTAAAGGCGCTTGAGCAGATGGGTGCCGTCATAAACATAGAAGCCGGTTATATCCATGCTATCGCTCCAAATGGTCTAAAAGGATGCAATATTATCTTTGATAAAATAACAGTTACGGGCACCGCAAATATTGTTATGGCGGCGGCACTGGCAGAAGGTGTGACAACTATTACAAATGCGGCAAGAGAACCTGAGGTCGTTCAACTTTGCGAAATTTTAAATGCAAACGGCGTTAAGATAGATGGCATCGGAACTGCTATCTTGACCATTCACGGAACAGACGGAAAACTTATACACATTGATGAGTTTAGCGTAATCCCAGACCGTATTGAAGCTGGAACTTACCTATGCGCGGCCGCTATAACTAGGTCAGAGCTTACATTGACAGATGTAAATGCCGGGCATCTTGGTGCAGTTTTGTCAAAACTCCAAGAGATGGGAAGCAAGTTTACAATTACCGACAACACTATTACTATTCACCCATCAGAAGTTATTAAAGCTGTAAAAATTGTAACACAAGAGTATCCTGCATTTCCGACTGATATGCAAGCTCAATTTTTAGCACTTGCTACTCAAGCGAACGGCACTTCCATCATAGAAGAGAGACTTTTTGAAAATAGATTTATGCATGTCAGCGAACTACAAAGAATGGGTGCAAATATCTCTTTAAACGGACATGTTGCAACTATAAACGGTGGAACAAAACTTAGCGGAACTGATGTTATGGCGACAGATTTGCGTGCCTCAAGCGCACTGGTTTTGGCAGGTCTTGTGGCTGAGGGCATAACAAATGTTCACCGCATATACCATCTAGACCGAGGTTATGACTCTTTGGAGAAAAAACTGCAAAATGTAGGCGCAGATATTAAAAGACTTAAAGAGTAGCTATTCTCTGATGTTACACACTAAAACGAACTCGTCCGTTTTAGCGGCAGGAACTAAAGTCCCTACAACCCCCTAAAGCTACGAAAAACTATGTTTTTCGAGAATTACAAAGATTTTTATGCGCTTTTATAAAAAAGTGCATAATGTCAGTTATTTTTGAAAAATAATCATCTCGTAGATGCTTTTTTTAGTAACTAAAGCTTTGTCATGCGAGACAGTCTGAGAATTTTTTGCTTTTAAAATTTCCTGTCTTAACTCTAAGATATCCTGTTCCATGTTGTCAACATTCTCTTTCAATCTCAAAATAATATCTACTCCGGCTAGGTTTACGCCTAGTTCACGAGTTAGCCTTAGTATTAGCTTGATTCTATCTATATCTTTTTGAGAGTAAAGTCTAATCTTGCCGTTTGATCTTGAGGGGGTTACAAGATTTTCTCTCTCATACTGCCTAAGAGTTTGCGGATGAATTTCTAGAACTTTTGCAACAATGCTAATCAGATATACAGGCTCGTCGTATTGGTGTATCATAGGCTTACTCCTTCGGTAATTTTTCTTTCATTATAGCAACTAACTTTTCATCCAAATCTTCAACCTTGGGCAAAACTATGTTTGCTTCCAGGTATAAGTTCCCGCGCTCTTTTGTCTTGCGGTTCATGACACCCATCTCTTTTACGCGAAATCTCTGCCCGTTTTTTGTATTTTGCGGGATTTTTAATTTAATCTCTTTTTCCAAAGTTTGCACAGATATTTTTTCACCGAAGAGTGCTGCATAAAGCGGAACATCAAATGTTTTAACTAAATCATCTTCTTCTCTTATATATTCAGGGTTTGAAGCTACATTTATCTTTAAAAAGAGGTCTCCCGCTCTTCCGCCTTGAGCATGTCCTTTGCCCTTGACACGCATCTTTTCGCCGCTTTTTACACCTGCCGGGATTTTGATGTCAAATCTATCTCCATTAACTGCAACGGAGTGTGAGCCTCCCAAAATAGATACGCTAAAAGGGATGGTTACGCTTGTTTCAATGTCAAGATTTGGCTGTTGCTGTCCGCCAAAGCCTCCGCCGCCACCAAAGCCTCCGCCGCCAAAGCCTCCAAAACCACCGCCTGAAAACATACTTCTTAAAATCTCATCCAAATCGCCTGTTCCGCCGTGCGAACGAGAGAAGTCATGAAAATTTTGCCCGCCGAACATGCTGTCGCCATGCGCGTCATATTGTGCTTTTTTCTTTTTATCGCTTAAAATTTCATATGCAGAATTTATCTCTTTAAATTTATCTTCTGCACCTTTATCCTTATTTACATCCGGATGGTACTGTCTTGCTAATTTTCTATATGCTTTTTTTATCTCTGCTTCACTTGCATTTTCAGAAATTTCAAGTGTTTCGTATAAAGATTTGCTCATTATTATTTTCCTAAAACTTATATTATTTTTATTAAGTGGGATTATATCATAGGAGTTGAGTGGATGTCAATCAAGGTTTGGAGAAAAATTATAGTCCTAAATGTTGTAATAACTTTAAATTGACCTCTTCTAGCTCTTTTTTTGTAAGAGAAGTAACCACGATTTGGAGGTCTATTCTGCTTATATCAAGGGTGCACAACTCATTTATACATATCTCACTCTCATTTATGAGTTTATCTCTTGCATCTATTTTTATTCTTAAATTTCCACCACTTATATTTGTGGTAAGTGGTACCACTGTTACACCTTTAAATTCTACCTTATCTATATTTCTGTTTGCTATGTCGTTTTGAATGATAAGTGCTGGTCTAATTTTGCCAAATTCACTGTTGTATTTTTTACCAAAATTTACAAGATAGATTTCTCCTCTTTTCATGAGTAATCTTCCACTACTTCTTCTATTTTCAAAAACTCTTGGTATGATTTCTTGCCCAAAGCTTTTGCATTTTGTAAAAGATATAGTTCATCTTCGATTTTTACTTTGAGTTTTTCATACAATTCATAAGGTATAACAACACTTTTTACAATGTGTTTTTTCGCATCTTCTACAAATGTAATATCCAAAGGTTGCGTAATATAGGAAGGTTTTTTAATAAAGTCGCTCGAGTTTATAGTAATCATTTTACAGCTCCTATTTTAAAGTAAATTTTATTATACTATTTTTAAATACTATTGTCAAACAAGGGTAATTAAAATATAGGAGAGAAAGAGTTTCTACATGCCAATCAAATATCTGATTTAGTATTTATATCTTTAAAAAATTCACACATATCTATATTAAAAATAATAGCCATTATGTATAAATGTTCAATATTAAAATGTTTATTACTTGAACACAATTTTGCCGCAGAAACTAAACTAACAGATTTATAGCCCATTCTATAAGATAATTCAAGTTGAGAAATATTATTTTTTTCACGAATTTTTTTAACATTAAGACCTATAGTCTTGTAAGTGTGTGAAATATTTTCTTCTGTTATTTCATAAATATTCAATGTTAAAACCTACTATAGTGATATGTAAGTTTATTTTGATTACAATTGTTTATCAAACCACTATAGTGGTTCAAAGGAGTTATAGATGGAATTTATTGAACATATAAAAGAGTTATCACTAAAAGTTCAAAGTTTGAGGAATAGTGTACTCACTGAAGAGGCAATTAAACACTCTTTTGTTATGCCATTTATTGGCTTATTGGGTTATGATGTCTTCAATCCTAATATTGTTGTTCCAGAATTTACAGCTGACATCGGTAAAAAGAAAGGTGAAAAAGTTGATTATGCCATTTTACAAGACGGACAGCCTCTGATATTAATAGAAGTAAAAACACATACAGAAAATCTAGACAGACACGCAACACAACTTGAAAGATACTTTACTGTTACAGATAGTAAGTTTGCGATATTAACAAACGGTATAGAATACAGATTTTATTGCGACCTCGATAAAGTCAATAAAATGGATGCCAAGCCTTTTTTAATTATCAATCTACTTGATTTAAAAGATAGAGATTTAAGAGAGTTAGAAAAATTTACAAATGAAAATCTTGATGTTGATAAAATATTAGCAATGGCAAATAAACAAAAATACATCACTCAAATAAAAAAAGTTTTTAAAAAAGAAGTAGTAGAGCCAAGCGATGAACTTACAAAGTTCTTTGCCACCCAAATTACAGATAAAAGACTTACTCAAAATGTTGTAGATGAATTCCGACAGTATATTAAAATAGCATTTTCAGACATTGTAAATGATATGGCTCAAGACAAAATCAATGCTCTTAAATCAAAATTATCTGTTGAAATTAGCGAAAATATTGTCGATGACACAAATACTAAAGAAGATGGAATTGTTACAACTGAAGATGAAATTGAGGGCTATTTTATTGTTAAATCTATATTGGCAGAAACGATTTCATTGTCAAGAATAATTGGAAGAGATACAAAAAGCTATTTTGGTATTCTTTTAGATGATAACAATAGAAAATGGATTTGTAGATTACGATTTAATACGGCTCAAAAATATATTTCTATACATGAGGTAGACAAAGAAGAGACGAAATATGCCATTGACAAATTAGAAGATATTTATAGTTATAAGGAGCAGTTGAAAGCTGTTGTTGAGAGATTGATTAAATAAATTTTCCACATGCCATGGCATGTGGAAATAAAATGCTAATGTAAAAAGTGTCTAACTTCCGAGAAGTATAAGCTCATGCCAAACTCATTTGCAGCCTCTATAATCTCATCGTCTCTTATGCTTCCGCCCGGTTCAATTACACTTTTAACACCCGCAGCGGCTGCAGCGTCGATGCTATCACGGAAAGGGAAAAATGCTTCACTTGCAAGTGCGGCTCCCGTTACATCAAGCCCCATCTCTTTTGCTTTTTTGAGCGCACATTGGCTTGCATCTACACGGCTTGTCATACCCATTCCGACCGCTACCATTGCAGAGTTTTTAACATAAACAACACAGTTTGATTTTGTAAGAGATGCAACTTTATAAGCTATCTCCATATCTTTTTTCTCTTGCTCGGTAGCAGCTTTTTTCGTCATGAGTTTTGCATTTTTAACCTCATCATCATTTACTTTGTCGGCATCTTGATATACAAAACCGCCGTCAATGTGTTTAAAATCTTTAGTGTCATTTGCAAGAACCAACTTATCATGCCCCATCTCAAAAAGCTTGATGCGTTTTTTAGAAGCAAATACTTCCTGCGCTTCTTCTGTAATTCTGCCTGCAATGATAACTTCTAAAAATATCTCATTCATCTTCAGAGCCAATTCTTTGTTTACAACGCCGTTAACCGCAACAACACCGCCAAAAGCAGAAACCGGGTCGCATTTAAGTGCTTCAACATAAGCCTCTAAAAGTGTATCTTTGATAGCAAATCCACATGGATTTCCGTGCTTTGTGATACAGACCGCATTTTCGCCTCCAAAAGCAGAAGCGATTTTAACGGCACCGCTTAAATCATTTAAGTTATTGAAACTCGCTTCGCCTTTTAGGGTTTTAAAGTTGTTTGAGTAGTGCTTGTCAAATTCGTACAAAGCACCCTTTTGATGAGGATTTTCACCGTAACGGGTGTTCATCACTTTATTTCCGACAATGAACTGTTTTGCTCCAAAACCGCCGTTAAAACGGCTGTTCATGTAGTTTGCTATCATTGAGTCGTATGCTGCCGTATGCTCGAATGCTTTTATCATAAGATTTCTTCTAAACTCAAGCGTATTTTTTTCATTCTCTAACGCATCTATAACTTTTGCGTAATCAGTTACATCCGTAACAATAATCACGCTATCAAAATTTTTAGAAGCCGAACGCACCATCGCAGGTCCGCCGATATCGATGTTTTCTATTATCTCTTCAAAGTCGTCAGTCTTCTCAATCGTAGCTTTGAACGGGTAGAGATTTACACACACCAAATCAATTGCTTCAACACCCAACTGGGCAGCTTGGTCTAAGTGCGACTGTTTGTCACGGCGATGCAGTATTCCGCCGTGTACGAATGGGTTTAGGGTTTTTACACGCCCCTCAAAGCACTCAGGAAATTTTGTAACTTCATCTATCTCGATAGCTTTTATGCCATTTTCAACCAATATTTTATAAGTTCCGCCCGTTGAGATGATTTCAAAACCGTTTTTTACTAAAGATTTACAAAAATCTACCACACCACTCTTGTCACTTACGCTTACCAACGCTTTTTTCATAAAATTTCCTAAAAATAATTTATGGGATTTTATCTAATTTGAGATTAGAAGATGGTAAACTTAAAAAAATGAAAATTGAGAATAACAGATGAAAAATATAGCTATTTTATGTTCGGGCGGTGATGTAAGCGGTATGAATCCGGCACTGAAACGATTTGTTGAGTATTCACTGCAAAATGGTTTAACTCCCTATTTTGTTTATGACGGTTTTGAGGGGCTTATAGATAATAAAATATACAAAGCGACTCATCAGCATGTTGCCGGAATTATCAACCGTGGCGGGACTATTATAGGCTCTGCAAGAAGCAAAAGATTTATGGATAAAGAGTTTAGAAAAATTGCCAAGCAAAATCTTGATGCTCTTAGAATTGACATGTTACTTGTTCTGGGCGGAGACGGCTCATTTAGAGGGATGGACATTTTTTATAGAGAGCATGGTGTTAAATTTTGCGGAATTCCATCCACCATAGACAACGACATCAACGGCACCCATTACTGCTTAGGGGTTGATACTGCACTAAATGTCATCAAGGACTCCATCGACAACATCAGGGACACGGCAGCCTCATTTTCAAGGGCTTTTGTCATAGAGACAATGGGAAGAAATTGCGGTTACTTGGCCCTTGTTTCAGCTCTCTGCAGCGGTGCAGAACTCTGCCTTATCCCTGAAATAAACTATGATTTAAAAGAGTATGAGGAGAGCTTCAAAGAGCAAGTAAAAAGTGGACGCAAATATTTCATAGCCGTAGTTTCAGAGGGGATAAACGAAAACTCAAGCGAGATCGCAAAGTGGTTTGAAGAGAAGATAGGAGTAGAGTCAAGAGTGACTATCTTAGGGCATACGCAAAGAGGCGGAAACCCTGCCATTTACGACAGACTTATGGCATATAAATTTGTAACTCACGCCATAGACGGTCTGCTTGATGACAAAAATGAGAGCGTGATTTGCTACACAAAAAAAGGCTTTGAGCACAAAAGCATAGATGAAGTTGCGAACAAAAAATATGAGTTAGATAGTGAACTCTTATCCTACTTGAAGAGGTTTTAAATGTATAAATTAAACTTTTTTGTGCCATCAGAGGACAAAGAAAGAGTTAAAGAGGCACTGTTTGCTATTGGTGTCGGCAGATATGAAAACTACGAATGCTGCTCTTTTGAAACGCTCGGCTCTGGGCAATTTAAGCCCATAAACAAGGCACATCCGCATATCGGCGAACTTGACAAAATAGAGCATGTGTCAGAGTATAAAGTAGAGATGATTTGCGAAGAAACGCTTATTAAAAAAGCTATTGAAATTTTAAATGAGACACACCCTTACGAAGAAGTGGCTTATGAAGTTTTTAGGATAGAAGAGATTTAGCCAATAAATTATATTTGACTTCAAAAAGTAATTACAATATAATTACTTTTAAAAAAAGGAGTTTACTATGACAATGCTTACAAAAATTGGTAACTCACAAGGTGTCCGAATACCAAAAACACTCATAAAACAGGCTCATCTTGAAAATGTCCAAATTGATTTTGAAATAGTTGAAAATGGACTTCTTATCAAGCCGGTAAATAACCCTGCAAGAGATAATTGGGAAGATAATATCAAGGAAGTTTTAGCAAAAAACAAAGGCTCAAAAGACGAGGGTTTATTGGGAGATTTTTTAAATGACAGTGATTTAGAAGATTACCAATGGTAGCAGATATGAAAAGATTTGAGATTTATCTAGTTAAACTAAACCCGACAATAGGCTCTGAAATTCAAAAAACAAGACCCTGCATAATCATCTCCCCAAACGAGATGAATGTTTTAAATACGGTTATAGTCGCACCAATGACAAGCAAAGGATTTGATTTTGTTTTTAGACCTAAGATAAAATTTGAAGATAGAGACGGACTTGTTTTACTCGACCAAATACGCACCGTAGACAAAACAAGATTAGTTAAAAAAATAGGCAAACTAGATAAAGATACCTCAAAAAAGATATCTAAAATGTTAGTAAAGATTTTTGAATATTGACTCATGTAGTTAAAATCAAAACCTACATGTTGAAATAATTTTTTTTAAATTATTTGCTAAAATAACTGTTTTTATAAGGGGTTAAGAATGAGCATCAAATTAATTTCAATTCAAGTCGGATGTGTAAAATCTTACGGCGACAAACAGAGCAAAGAATTTTTAGATAAATATTGGGAAAGCGCCTTTTTTAAAGGGGTAGCCGATGGCAAAATCTGGGTCGGTAAAACAGGTTTAGCAGGCGATGAAGTAGCGGACAAAGTTCATCACGGCGGGTTAGAAAAAGCGGTTTTTGCAAATAGTTATGAAAACTACGGAGAGTGGGCAAAATTTTTAGGTTTAAATAGTATCCCATTTGGCGCACTTGGAGAAAACCTTACAATCTCAGGACTTCATGAGAGCAGTGTCTGCTTGGGTGATGTACATAAAATCGGCTCAGTAGTTCTGCAGGTATCTCAGCCTAGAAAACCGTGCTGGAAAATTGCCGCAAGATGGAGCAATAAAAAATTTACAAACGAGATATACACAACAGGGTTAACAGGTTGGTATTACAGAGTTGTTGAAGAGGGCTTCGTTGAAGCGGGCGATGAAGTAAGTGTTGTATCGCAAGATGAGAGCAAAGTATCCATCTTGGATGCGAATATGGCTTTTGCAAATCCGATTAAATATAGAGATATTTTGGAAAAGATAGCAACAATCGGAGCAATTGCCCCATCGTACAA
>Ga0156164_123_pt1 | contig 23939 bp, 27 predicted proteins | sample RifCSPlowO2_12_FD_107817 | JGI IMG/M metagenome (GOLD analysis project Ga0156164, IMG submission 107817) | Sulfurimonas sp. RIFCSPLOWO2_12_36_12 | reverse complement strand
TCCAAGAATGAAGCTCTTTTTCTCTCATCACGCTTTATATATTTAGCATATCTGCTTAAAGTCATTGTTGAGTCAGTATGACCTAACATATTTGACACCCACAATATATCTTCATTATTTTCAAACATTGGAATGCATCTAATCTCTTTTTTATTCATAACTATTTTGTCTATGCAAAACTCTACCTATAATTACCGTCTCCTCAAGAATGTCAAAAAGTATTCTATAATCCCCAACCCTTAGTCTATAGGCAGGTTCAAAATTAGTAAGTTTTTTGATATTTGATAGGTTTGGAAAGTTTTTAAGTTCTAAAATTTTGTCATGGAGTTTTGTTTTAAAAGGCTCACTAATAGATTTTAAATCTTTAATTGCACTTTTTCTGATTTCAATTTGCATTTTTTAGATATTCTTCAAAAGATGTGCTCTCTTCATTTCTTGTAGCACTTAAGAGTTTTAAATCTTCTATATCTTCTTTTGAGACTATCTCTAAACCATCATTTTTAAAATGGTCTAACAGCCAAATGACTTTTTCAACAAGAGTTTCATTTTGAATATTAATTGTTAATGATTTCATTTTGTAGCCTCGGTCTGATTTTATTGGTTGATTATTATATCTTAATTTTTAAAATGTAAAAATTCGCATTGAATCAGTGTGCCCAAACTGTGCCCAAAAATGACTAATTTTAAAGGAATTGAAGAATTTAACTACCCATTTTTAAGTGATTTTGGCACAAAAACTTGTTCAAAAATATCCTCTGCCATTTTCCAGCGATTCTCTTTTGCATTCATCATAACAATAAGGCAATCTTTACCATCTTTTTTTGCTCTTGCTATCAAACATGGTCCAGCTTTAGATGTATAGCCTGTTTTTACGCCAACAGCATATTCATAGCTGTTTAAGAGACGGTTATGTGTGTAAGCAAGAAACTTTTTATTTTTGTTAAGCGAAAAGTAAGTGTGCTGATTCATTTTACTAATATTATTAAATTGTTTGTTTTTGATGGCGTACTCTGTCATTACAAGAAGGTCTTTAGGCGTTGAGTAGTGATTTCGGATATCGTATCCGCATGGGTTAGTAAAATTGGTATGCTTCATCCCTATTGTTTTGGCTTTAGCATTCATCATCTTGACAAATTGCTTTTCATTTCCTCCAACAGCAATCGCGATTGCCTTAGCAGCATCGTTGTCAGATTTAATCATTGCTGCCATAATCAAATCTTTTAGGCGAATAACATCGCCCGGTTTGTATCCTGCAACAGTTGGTTCAACATTGGTCATCTCACGCGTGATTGTTACAGGACGGTCTAAATTTCCTTGTTCAATTGCTATCAAAACAGTTATAACTTTAGTTAAACTAGCAGGTTTTACCTCTTTAAACTCCTGCTTTGCATAAAGCATTTTGTTAGAACCTATATCTTTAACCAACAACGCACCGACATTAAGTTTATTTAACTCTTCTTTATTTATATTAGCATAGAGACTTATAGACAAGCCAAATAGTAATGTGCAAAACTGTTTAATCATTTTTTAAAATCCTTAAAATTATTCTTATTCATAGAGAATACATTAAAAAAACTTAAAAAAAACCAAGTCAAGCACAACTCTTGTGCTGTTTTTGACAATTAATGCCATTTTTTAGATATTCGTTTAAAATTCAAAGATTATAAAAGTTATATCTTATAAGCCAAAACAGATAAACAACATACTTTTAGTGTAATATTGTAACAAAATTATCACAATTATTGTATTTCAAATAGTAGATTAAAAAAACTTATACTATAATGCCATTATAATATATAGAACAAAAATAATTATAGATATAAATACTCGGGTAAATCATGGAAAAACACACTATCATTATTGTTGAAGATGATGAAATTACAGCGTTAAATTTAAAACTTTCTCTACAAAAGCATGGGTATGACATTATCGCCGTATGTGACAATGCGGTGCAAGCAAGAGAAAAAATAGACGAGTTCAAACCCAATGTTATCATCATTGACATATCACTTCAAGAGAGTAATGACGGCATTGAATTAGCAAAAACAATCAGACAGCACTACACGATTCCATTTATATATCTGACTTCTTACAGTGATGATGACATAATAGCAGAGGCTATAAAAACAGAGCCGTACGGTTATATAGTAAAACCTTTTGACCCATCTTCTCTTCACGCTACTATACAGATGGCGATTTTTAAATTTGAGATGGAAAACAAAAGATATGAAGAGATAAATGCCTCTAAAATTGATGAGCAAAATATAGAAAAACTGCTCTATGCAAAAAGAGAGGCAGAGAGACCGATTGTACTATTTGGAGATAATTATTATATAGACATTTCCAAAGATGAGATATTTTACAATAATGAGAAAATTAAGCTTACAAAAAAAGAGAACGCTATTTTGCGTCTTCTTGTTGCAAAACATGGTCATGTTATTAGTTTTAATCATGCTATTGACTATGTTTGGAAAGATAACGGAGCAACAGAAAACAGTATAAGAACGCTTGTATGGAGACTTAGAAGCAAACTCCCGACAGACATAATAAAAAATGCCTCTGGCATCGGCTACTACATCGAAAAATAGTCAGGCAATCTTTATCTTAGAGAGCCTGTTTTTTATTTTTTCAAATGTGCCTTCATAGTTGTAGTCACTATCTCTATTTTTAGCCATTTTCTCCATTTTAGAACTGTCATCTTGTACCTCTTCAAGCCTGAAGTTACCGCTTGAGCCTTTTATACTATGAGCAATAAGTGCTATTTTTTTGTAATCTCTTGATTTTATTGCATCTTCCATTTCAGGTATCTGCTTTGACATCTTTTTTATAAAAAGTTCTATAAGCATTACCAACTCATCGCTGCTAAGCATAAGCTCTTGGTTTAATTTATCACAATTTAAACCCTCAATATTACTGTTTATTGCAGTTGGTTTTGATTCTACCAAATCCTCTTTTGTGATTTTTAAATAACTGGAAAATACTCTCTCAAGCTCTTTTATAACGATAGGTTTTCCTAAAAATGAGTCAAAACCGCTCATCAAACCTCTCTCTTTGGCACCCTTGATTACATTTGCCGTCAGTGCAGATATAGGCGTATGTCTGAGCTCCTTTTCCCTTTCATACTTTATAATTGCCCCAACCGCTTCATTGCCGTCCATAATCGGCATCTGCTCGTCCATTAAAATAAGATCATAATTATTTGTTTTATATAGATTTACCGCCTCAAGACCATTTGTTGCCAAATCATAAGTGAGTCCATATTTTGTTAAAAGAATTTTTATCAATTCCTGATTTGCCTCATTATCCTCTGCTACTAATATATGTCCTTGAAACTTCATGCTTTTGACATGTTTATGAGGAGAGAATGAGTCAGGATGAAGCAGCTCATCAAATGTAGTCTTGATTTTTGAGCAGTAAAGCGGAAAACATATATTTCCAATATGTGAATATTTCTCATATATGGCACTCGGTTTACTGGTAAGTGCTATATATTTTTTATCTGAATTTAGAATATTTTCTTTAAATTTATCATCAACATACTCATCTAAAAATATTACTACATCTTGCTCTTTTGTAATTTTATCTACCATCTCTATATTCATGTTGAACATACTCGAATACTTTAAAAAAGAGTCTGATTTGTACCCTTTTTGCATATCTTTTGAATAAAAAACTGTTTTAAGAGCTTTTAGTTCGTCCAAATCACTAAAAATTTGACACTCGTTGTTGTGAATTTCAACCGGCAGTTCAACCCAAAAAGTGCTTCCTTGCCCGAGCTCAGAGTGGGCATGAACGCTTCCTCCCATATGTTCAGAGAGCTGATGACAGATGGAGAGTCCAAGACCTGTACCGTCTAAATGCTCCAACTCTCCTCGCCCAGCTTGATTGAATGCCGTAAATATGTTTTTTATATCCTCTTTTGATATTCCGACTCCATTATCATGAACACTGACTTTTAATATTTTGTCTTTACATGTCGCTTCTACATTTATGTGACCGCCGACTTTTGTAAATTTTATTGCATTGCTCAGCAAATTGGACAAAATCTGCTTTATTCTTAGCGAGTCAGCATAGAGCTCTTTGGGTATTGTCGGGTCTATAAAAGATGTGATTGTAATGTCTTTTGCATTTGCGGAAGCAACAAAAAGTTCAAGCGTATGGCTTATCTCACCATGAATTGAAAATATTCTAGGCTCAATTGTAAACTCACCGCTTCTAAGTTTTGAGAAATCTAAGATATCATTAATAATACTCAGCAGATTTTCTCCGCTGTTTAAAATAATCTCCAAATATCTTCTATGCTGCTTTGATAAATCTTGTTCAATCAGAAGATTAACAAACCCTAAAATAGCATTTAGCGGGGTTCTTATTTCGTGTGACATGTTGGATAAAAAATACTCTTTTGCTTGAGAAGCTTTTTGGGCTTCAAGCCTTGCGTCAATCAGCGTTGTAACATCATTGGCAATTGACATGTATTCAATGGAGTTGTCATATGGATCTGTAATTTTAACAATGGTTACATCGATGTAAAAGTACTCTCCATTCTTTTTATTGTTCTTGATTGTTCCTCTAAAGATACCTCTATTTTCAAGCTGAAACCATAAATCATTAAAATAACCTTGCGGCATATCCTCATGTTTTACAATACTATGCTTGCTTCCAATAAGCTCATCAACACTGTAACCGCTTAATTTTGCATACTTGTCATTTACATATGTTATTGTGCCATTCATATCAGTTTTTGAAATTATTGCGCTCTCATCAAGTGCTTTTTGGTACTCGCTTAGCAACCTGACATGTCGATTTATCTCCTGCTCTTTTTGAAAAATTGTGTCTGTATAATATTTTAAAATGCCTTTTAGATTTTTATCAAAAATATATGACATCTCATCAAAAAGGTCTTTTGAATTCAACTTGCTATCGTATGTAAAATCAATCATAGATTTTCTAAAATGGGTACAAATCTCAAAAAGCTCATCCGCTCTTATGTTTCTATCTTTTAGGTAAGCTAAAAGACTCTCCATAACAGGGCAATTGCCTATCTCTACTTTATCTGCGATTACACCCATAAAATAGTCAAAGACACCGCCGGCATACTCATTTAAAAAATTCTCTATATCTATATCATGAAGTTTCAATATCTCTTGAGGTGCCTCATATGACATCCATTGTAAAAGTATAGACTCTTTTGACGCTATAAAAATATCCTGCTTTTGTACAAGATTTGGTAATTTTTTCTTCATAAACTTTCATTTTTCCTATATTATAAAATATGACAAAAGCATAATTGCACTTAGTTTTGCCAATAAAATTACAGATGTGCCGATTATATTTCCTATTTGACAGCTTGTGCAAGATGTAAAGCGTTTGCCTTCGTACTGGGCATAAAAAAAGTAGATAATATTTAACGCAATTGCCGCATAAAAAAGGTATGTTTGATACTGCCAAAGTTCTGCTGATGTCTCATCATTGGCAAATAGTGACCCCATAAGTAAAATTACCATTGCTATCATAACTGTATTTATAACTTTAATTATATAATCCCTTTTAAAAACAGTAGGGCAACTCTCAGAAATTGCAATGTCAGTTCCAAACTCCAATTTTTTTGTAAAGAGCTTTTTTTCTTCCTTGCTTAGCTTATTTAAAAAACTAGACCCAAAGGTATAATCAATTTTTCTTTGAAGCAAGATACTAAAATCTCCATCGGCCTTGAGTGAATGTTGATTGCCAAATCTATCTTGATAAACTAAACCAATTGTCTCATATCTTGTGATTTTTGCACTTAGTTTCGGAAAATAGGCAGTTTTTTCTACAGTCGTAACTTTGCCGTTTTGGCTTATTATTCTTGGATTGATAAGTTCTAAAAAATCTCCGTCTTGCTCTTTTTTAACGACCACAACATTATAATAATTGCCAATTTGAAAAGCTGCCAGTCCATCTATGGAGTTAGCTTGAATTGTATCTTTCATATCCTCTATCAAAGAAGATATCTCTTCGTTAAAAACTCTTACATCAGTTGCATACTCTACGCTTGGCGGAGTTGGATATGTAATTATCTCTCTAATCATAATATGCCTTGTTAAATTACTTTTTTGTTGAGGATTTTATACTTTTTTATGAATAAAGACCTTAGATTGTTCTCTAAGGTCTTTGCAGATGTAGAGTTAGTGACTTTTTCTTACTACAACCAACATTTTTATGTTAATAATAATAAATCTAATAAATTGCCAAATCTTACATGTTCTTAATTTAATAGCAAACGGACCGGGTGTCATTGTTGTAAAGTTATTGCCATACGCTTTAATATTATGTTCCACTTTTTTACTCATCATATCTCCTTTGATATTTTTTGTTTCTATTCTGGGATTAATGTCCAGCCGGCTTTTAGCTTAGCTTTCCAAATAAACAGGTGGTGAAGAATATGTTTAATCCAGTGACCTGCAAGACCAATCTCGCCGAATGTATAATCCGTATCACGGCCCGTTCCAGGGTACTTTTCAAAGTCAGGAACAACAGGATAGATTGTCATTGCCGCAGCAGTTCCGTCAAAGATACCTTTTCCGGCAGAAGCAACACAAGCAGCACCCATATGAGCCATAGAAGCTTCATGAAGAGGAGCATTTTCACCTTGAAGGATTCTGTCACAAATACTGTGAGCAACCGCTTTACCGATAATACCTGAAGGCATACCGGTTCTTGGAGGCGTAGGAGTGATTGGAGTTCCGTTTGGAGAGCTCATCGGTTTAGAGATTGGGTGTGGCGGTGCAAATGCTATACCGCAAGCAAACATATTTGAGTAAGTAGGGTTTTGGTAAGTTTTTGGCCAGTCACTCGCTTTCCAGTTCTCATAAGTGCCGGCATCATACTTAGCATCAACTTTCATAAATCCGTTTGGAGCAAAAACAGTAGCAGTTATGTCAGTTCCATCTTTTGCGTAAGCTTTAAGACCAACACCTGCAAATGGAGGAATTAGCATTGAAAAGTCGAACTCCTCTTCGCCCATAGAACCATCAAGCAGTTCATAACTAACTTTCCCTTTTTCTACTTTGTTTACATGCGCGCCGATAATCCAGTCAACATTTCTCTCCGTAAACAGAGATTCGGCAAAGATTTTTGAACTAACTGCAAATCCCATACTTTTCATATGCAATCCGCCGACTCCAAAGTCACCCAAGAAAGATTCGTTTGAAATCCATTTTAAATCAGCCATATCGCGAACACCAGCTTTGTTTAACTCATGTTCAATATTGAAGATATACTCAAATGCAGCGCCTTGACATGTACACAAACCATGCCCCGTCCCGATTAAAAATTTCTGGCGTTCGCCTTTTTTCATCTTTTGAATACATTTTTGAAACTCTTCATTTGCATGAACTGCGTGATCTGCCGTACAAACCGAAACTGTAAATTCTCCAAGACCATTAGCATCGCCAAGGCCCTCAGTTGCGCCAAAGTTAAGTTTAGGTCCGGTAGCGTTGATTAGATAATCATACTCTACATTTTCAGTCATACCCTCACGACCGGCAAGCGTATACTCAATAGTAACAAAAGGCTTATTGACTAAGTCACTGCCTTCCGGGTTTATTGAAACAGCTTTTGCCTGCTTATAATTAATACCTGCTTTTGCGTAAACAGGAGCCAAATCAAAAGTAACTTCCTCTTTACTCATCTCACCGACACCAACCCAAATATTTGATGGAATCCAATTCCATTTTGAATTTGGAGTTACAACAACTACCTCATGAGCCGAGCCTAACCATTTTGCTGCGAAAGTTGCAGCAGTATGACCTGAAACACCTCCGCCAAGAACAACTAATCTTGCCATAAAAACATCCTTTTCATAAGTCTAAAAAACTCAACACAATGGTATCTTAAAACTGTAAAGATGTTCTTTACAATTTCAGCGAACTGCTCACATTCATCAAGTTAAACATCTATATAAAACTTTAAACTCTAATCAATTTTTAAAATTTTACTGACGATTTCATATACATTTTTTGAGATTGACGGCTCTGACACAACTCTGTCTAACTCTGTTTTCATCAACTTCTTATTTACACTGTTTAATTTTTCATATATTTTAAATGCACCCGCAAGCCCTGACGCCATCTGCGGATTTATCTTATCTATATCTATCATTTTATCTACAACAAATCTATATCCAAGACCGTCTTTTGCGTGAAAATGTTTATAGTTTCTTGCAAAAACGCCTATTAGCGAACGCACCAGATTTGGCACCAACTCATTATACGCATCATCATTTTGAAGCGCCATAACCCTATCAAGCGTCCCGTCTCTGTGTGATGCTGCCAAGATTGAGAAGTACTTGTTCATAACCAAAGTATCGTCTTTATACTTTTTATAAAAATTCTCTAACGCAACTGCGGAGAACTCCGGCGAGCTGTTTTCCAAAATATCAAGTGCCGCAACTCTGTCCGTCATGGTTATTGAGCCATTGTATTGAGCATTTGCCATCATGATAACCTCATCACTCTCTAGGGCAGAGAGGAGTTTTAAACAACGGTTTTTTATACTTCTCTCTCCAATGCTTTTTGCATCAAGCTCTTTAGACGCAGGTTTGTGATTTTGAGTGTAAATTTCTAAAAGTTTCTCTTTAAATGTAAGAGCCAAATGTTTTTGCAACTTCTCTTTTGCTTCATATATCGGCTCAAAATCAACTACCTCTTCCCTTTGCATAATTGCCAAAACACTTGGCAGCTCTAAGAGCAGTGCTTTGTAAGACAAATCTATCTCACTATCTAAAATATGTCCGTAAGATTTAACGAACTCCTCGTCTATCTCTTCGCCTCTCATCATAGCTTCTATTGTTTCAACGCCAAAAGATTGAGCCGACTCATACTTTACAAAGCTATTTTTATCATGCTTCATTAAAAAAGCGTAATTATTGTGAGTCTGCTCAATAATTATCGGTGCAGAAAAATCTCTGTTTATCGACAAAATCGGCTTTGTTGAAGTTTTAAAAACAAACTCCTCTGTCTCTTTTGAAACTATAATTGTTTTTTCCTCTATCTCTTTGCCGCTCTCATCCAAAAGAGCAGTTTTAAGAGGAAAAAAGTATGGTTTTTGCGCACTGCCATCTACCGCATTTGGAACTATTTGCGTCAAAGTCAAAGTGTATTCGCTATTAGAAAACTTCTCATCAAGCTTTAATTTTGGCGTGCCTGATTGATGATACCATCTCTCAAACTGCTTCAAGTCAACTCCGCCGGCACTGCTCATTGCCCATAAAAAATCATCCGTTCGCACAGCTTGTCCATCAAAAGTCTGAAAATACAAGTCGGTAGCTTTGCGATACTTCTCTTCGCCCAAAAGAGTGTAAATCATACGGATAATTTCAGCGCCTTTTTCATAAACCGTTGCCGTGTAGAAGTTGTTTATAGCCATATAGGAGTTCGGCTGGATAGGATGAGCCGTCGGTGAGCTATCTTCAACAAACTGTCTCTCCCTTAAAGCTTTTACATCTTCAATTCGCTGCACCTCTTTTGAGTTTAAATCCGCCGAGAAACATTGGTCACGAAATACCGTCAAACCCTCTTTTAAAGTGAGTTGAAACCAGTCACGGCATGTAATGCGATTTCCTGTCCAGTTGTGAAAATACTCATGCGCGATAACGCTCTGAATTCCCATGAAGTTTGCATCCGTAGCTGTATCTTCATCCGCCAAAACATAGGTGGAGTTGAAGATATTTAAACCCTTGTTTTCCATCGCTCCCATGTTAAAACTATCTACCGCAACAATGTTATAAAGGTCCAAATCATACTCTCTGCCATAAACATCTTCATCCCACTTCATCGCCTCTTTGAGCGATTTCATGGCATGTTTACATTTAGATTCGTTACCCTTGTCCGTGTAGATGTACATTCTTACATATTTTTTACTTTTTGTTATAAATTTACCTTCTATAACTCCCAAATCTCCGGCAACCAGAGCAAAAAGATATGAGGGCTTTGGATGCGGGTCAAACCAAGTAATACCGTGTCTTCCGTCATCAAGCCTGAAATTTGACTCTCTGTTCCCGTTACTTAGCAAAATCGGGTAGCGCTCTTTGTTTGCCACAAGCGTTGTTTTAAACACAGCCATAACATCGGGGCGGTCTATATACGGTGTTATTCTTCTAAAACCCTCAGGCTCATTTTGCGTGCAGAAGATGTTTCCCGATTTGTAAAGCCCTTCAAGTTCGCTGTTTAACTGCGGATAGATTTTGTTGATGATTATAAGTTTAAACTCATCGCCGACATCCAAAACAGTGAGTGTCTCTTTCTCTATGACATATCTGCTCTCATCAAGCTTTGCATCATTTAAATATATCTCGATTAACTCTAAATCAACGCTGTTTAATACCAGATTTTTACAATTTTTATCTACTTTTGTGATGCTCATAAGGTTTGTAACCTGCGTATGCTCTTCAAACAGCTCAAAAACCAAATCGCAAGTTTTGACGGTAAATTCGCTCTTTTTATAATCTTTTAGGTAAATAGTTTCTACTTTGCTCATACTGTCTCTTTAATTTTTTTTATAATAATATCACAGTGGCGCTGATTTAAAATTTTTGTACATAGTAAATTTACTTACTTTTAAATCACGAAAGTGTAAAATACCGCTAAAATTTACCCACAAGGTTTAGATATGAAAAAAATCACCAAGATATTGGTTGCAAACAGAGGCGAAATCGCTCTAAGAATTATTAGAGCTTGTAGAGAGTTGGATATAAAAAGTGTCGCTATTTTCTCTGAAGTTGATGTCGAAGGAATCTGGGTAAAAAAAGCTGATGAGTGTTACCCGATTATGGGAGATGTACTTCAAGCATATCTTAACTATGACAGAATCATCACTTTAGCACTAAAAGCAAATTGTGACGCTATCCATCCGGGATACGGATTTTTATCTGAAAATGCAGAGTTTGCACAAGCTTGTGAAGACAGAGGGCTTATTTTTATCGGTCCAAAACCTGCACACATTGCACTTTTTGGTGACAAAATGGCTTCAAAAGTTGCTATGAAAGCTATCGGTGTTCCGGTTTTAGAAGGAACAGATGAGCCGGTTACAGATAAAGCAGAGGGTGCAAGAGTTGCTGCGCAGATAGGCTTTCCGGTAATCATAAAAGCTGCTTTTGGCGGCGGCGGAAGAGGAATGAGAATCGTTAAAAGTGCAAAACTTTTTGATGAAATGTTTGACTCTGCAACAAATGAAGCAGTAAAATATTTTGGAAAAGGCGAAGTTTTCATCGAAAAATATGTTGAAAATCCAAGACATATCGAAATCCAAATAGTTGCCGACAAATACGGAAATGTTGTACACTTGGGAGAGAGAGATTGTTCTATCCAAAGAAGACACCAAAAAGTCATCGAAATCGCTCCATCTCCTAGACTAAGCCCTGAAGCAAGAAAAGAGCTTTATAGAATCTCTACAAAAGCGATGCTAAAACTAGGCTACGAGAGCGTTGGAACGGTAGAATACCTGCTTGATGCGGACGACAATATCTACTTCATAGAGATGAACACAAGGGTTCAAGTTGAGCATCCTGTAACTGAAATAATCTCCGGAATAGACATTATCCAGAGAATGATAGAGATTGCAGAGGGCGATAAACTGAAGTTTTTACAAGAAGAGATTGTATTTCGCGGATATGCTATCGAGTTTAGAATCAACGCTGAAAATCCTCAAAACAACTTTATGCCATCAGCCGGAACTATCACAAACTACATCACTCCGGGTGGTCCGGGTGTTAGAATTGACTCAAGTGCATACGCTGGGTACACAATCCCTCCAAACTATGACTCAATGGTTGGAAAACTTATCGTTTGGGCGCTTGACTGGGAAGGCGCTGTAAAAAAAGCTTCAAGAGCTTTAGATGAATTTTATGTTGAGGGCGTTATTACAAACATCCCTCTTCATAGAGAGATAGTTAAGGATGCTGATTTTATTGCAGGAAAACTAGATACAAGCTACCTAGATAAAAAAATGGAACTTTTCAACTTAAATGCTACAAAGTCAATAGAAAAAGAGGAAGAAAAAACTTCATTTATCACAAATCTGATAAACAAGATAAAAGAGCATAAATTAATAACTAGACAATAATTGTTACCGCTCTAGCCTATCAATTCTCTGCTTATAGGCTTTTGTGCTAAGAAAGCGCAAGAGCCTTTATTTTCTATAAGTTCGTATAGTATAATGTTACAATTTGCGTCTTATTTTGGTAAAATACCGCTGCAACACGAGGAGTATAAAATGCATACACTTAAGCTAAATGTTCCCGATTCAATTTATGTAGAACTCATGTCATTTTTAAAAAAATACCCGAATTTAAATTCTTATATAGTGGAAGATGAAAATAAACCTGACTTTACACTAAGCAGCATTGAAGAAGTTAGAAAAAGAGTAGAAAAGGCAAGAGCGTCTATTGCAAATGGAAACTACATCGAAGAAAACCAATTTTGGTCTGAAGTCGATAAACATATAAATAAACTATGAATATAATTTTTGAACCTTTATTTAAACAACAGTTATTAAATATTTTAGATTATATCGCGAAAGATAAGAAGAGCGCCTCTATAAAATTTAAGAATGAATTACAGTTTAAAATATCTCAGCTAAAAACTCACCCGAATATTTACCGAAAATCACTCTACTTTGATGATGAGAATATAAGAGATTTGATTTATGATGGATATACCATCATATATGAGATTCAAATAAACTCTGTACATATTTTAGATATTTTCAAATGGCAATATAAATAAGCCATACAAGGTAACATAACCACAATTGAAGTGGATGAGTTAAAAAGTGTCTAGTATTTGGGGGCATTCCAGTAAGAGCAGCTAGAGTGTTATTTTAAATCTTTGATTATTTGCTCAATAGTTATTATCAAACCCTCTAGCTTTGTATCACACACAAAGTAAATTTCTTCAGCATCAAGGTCAAAATAGTGATGAGATATTATATCTCTTATGCCTTTCACGCCCCTTCAATCTATTTGTGGATATTTTATTAGAAGTTTTTTGTCAGTAATTTTATCAATATTTTTTAAACTCTCGCCGATAGCTATGAGTTGCATACAGATACTATCAAGCTTTTCAATACCCTCGAGCGTGTTTGTAAAGTACTCACTACTGCAAATCTCTTAGATACAGTTTTAGCCGCGTTTAAAGTTTGTGTTAAAATCTCAATAACCAGAGATTTGTCATACATAAATTGCTTCTTTATCTATGCGTTTTTTAAGGTATGGATTCATTTTATCTCTAATCCTTACTATATCTATTGTGCGTGAGAGAAGTTTTTGAAGTTCTTCTTTAATATGTACAAGCGCGAACATATCTGGAGTTTTTGTTTTTATGCAGACATCAACATCACTGTCGAGCGAAGCTTGATTTCTAGCAACTGAACCAAATAAACCAAGCTCCAAGATACCATACTTATCAAAATTACTATTTTTATAATTTTTTAGCAAATCTAATATTTCATCGCGACTCAAATCATTCTCCTGCTTTTTAGATGTATTATATCATACATAAATTTTGCAATTCAAAAATACTCTTTCAAAACACTCCCGCTGATTATAATATTCTAAACTCATTTGTAGTAAAATTACATTCATAAAATTATTAAAGGCATAAACAGTGAGCATTTACAGAGAGTATGACATCAGAGGTGTTTTTCAAGAAGAGTTAAATGAGCAGAGTGTTGTCCGCATAGGTTATGCACTTGCTTCAAAAATAGACGGCGAATATGTAGCTGTGGGTTATGATGCCAGAGACCACTCCCCTATCCTCTTTGAGTACCTTGTTCACGGGCTAAATGCCGGAGGTAAAAAAGTTTTAGACATGGGAATGGTTCCGACTCCGGTTAACTATTTTTGTAACTATAATGAGTTTGACGGCATACTCTCTTCTGCCTCTGTAATGATTACAGGCTCGCACAATCCAAGCGAATACAACGGTTTTAAAATCACTATAAACAAAGCACCGTTTTTTGGCGAAGATATTTACGCTCTTGGTCGCGAATGCGAAACTATGGAGTTTCCCTCAAAAGTAAAAAGAGAGGTTACTAAGATAGATGCTCTTACCCGCTATGTTGACTTTTTAGTTAGCGAATTTCAACATCTAAAAGGTATGCCGACGCGTATAGTTTACGATTGCGGAAACGGTGTTGCCGGTATCGTAACTGAGAGAATTTTTGGTGCCTTAAAACTTAATGCAAAAGGGCTTTTTGTAAATCCCGACGGAACATTTCCAAACCACCATCCAGACCCTTCCGATGAGCATAACCTAGAAGATATTAAGAAATTTCTAGCAACTGACGGCGATATAGCTTTTGCATACGACGGTGATGCTGACCGCATTGCGGTTTTAACCCATAAAAACAATATTAAGGGCGACATGATGGCTCTTTTATACTCCTTAAAGATGGACAAACCAACCGTAATCGGAGAGGTAAAATGTTCTCAAGTAATGTATGATGAGCTGGAAAAACGCGGTGCTACTGCAATTATGTACAAAACGGGTCACTCAAACCTGAAAGTAAAAATGCAAGAGACAAACGCAGACCTTGCATGTGAAGTCAGCGGACATGTATTTTTCAAAAACCGCTATTTTGGTTATGATGACGCTATCTACGCAACTCTTAGAATGTTAGAGCTTGTTCATGACGGAATAGACTTGGACGCTGAGTTGGCAAAACTTCCTCATGTCTTCTCAACTGAGGAGATAAAGGTAAAAACAACAGAATCAGAGAAGTTTAAAATCATCAACAGAGTAAAAGAGCTTCTAAAAAATCCGCCTGCATCATTTCCAAAAATAAAAAACATCATCGATGTGGACGGTGTCCGTATAAACTTTGAAAATGGGTGGGGGCTTGTGCGAGCAAGCAACACTACTCCGGTATTGGTAACCCGCTTCGAGTCGACTTCACAAGAAGAGGCAAAACTCTATGAAAAAGCTATAAACGATTTGATTTTAGAAGCTAAGAACTCTTTATAAAAGGAATATAATGAAAACTCATACTCTTTTAATGCCGCTTGATATGCATCTTCATCTTCGCGATGGAGTAATGCTTGAAAATGTTGCTCCTCTTAGTGCTTACAGTTTTAGCGGCGGACTTGTTATGCCAAATCTTGTTCCCCCGGTTGAAACATTAGAGGATATAAAAGCTTATAAAGCCAGAATCATGGCTGCCGTTCCAAACGACTATTTTGAGCCGTACATGACGCTGTTTTATAAAAATTATAGTAAAAAATTCCTAGCAACTATTGTAGATCATGTTACCGCGATTAAGCTCTACCCTGCCGGAATTACAACAAACTCCGAGGGCGGTGTTTCATCTTTTAACATAGAGGAGATGCGCGAAACACTTGAGGCCATGAGTATTTTAGGAATTCCGCTTTGTGTTCATGGAGAGACTGACGGTTTCGTTATGGATAGAGAAGCAGAGTTTATGAGCATTTACGAGCTGCTTGCTAAAAACTTTCCGAATCTAAAAATTATAATGGAGCATATTACGACTAAAGCAGCGGTTGATATGCTGGATAAATATAAAAATCTTTACGCAACAATAACCGTTCACCACCTGATTTTTACCCTTGATGATGTAGTTGGCGGAATGATGATGCCTCATAACTTCTGCAAACCGATTGCAAAACGACCGGAGGATTTGGACGCACTTTTAACAGTGGCCCTTGGGGCTCATCCAAAAGTTATGTTCGGTTCAGACTCAGCACCTCATCCAAAAGATAAAAAAGAGAGTGCAGGATGTGCGGCTGGGGTATTTAGTGCGCCTATTGCCCTGCAACTTCTTTGTGAGATTTTTGAGCAGTATGACAAACTTGACAACCTTCAAGCGTTTGTCAGCGACAATGCACAGAGTGTATATAAACTTTGTCCCGAATTTAAAGAGGTTATTTTAGAAAAACGCCCTTTTGTCGTACCGGCAAGCTATGGAAATGTTGTACCTATGTATGCAAACAAAGTTATTAATTGGGCAATAAGAAGCGTTGAGTAAAATTTTACTTTTAGAGGACAACACGCTTTTTGCAGATACTCTCGTAGATTTGCTAGAAGAAAACGGCTTTAAAGTTCTGCAAGTACCAAATGGGCAAAGTGCTTTGGATACAACATTTGTGCAAAAATTTGACCTCTATCTTCTTGATATAAATGTACCTCTGATTGATGGGATAACTCTTCTTAAAGAGCTAAGGGATTCAAACGACAATACTCCTGCCATTTTTTTAACATCCCATAAAGACAAAGAGATGTTGAAAAAAAGTTTTATGAGCGGCGGCGATGACTTTTTAACCAAACCTTTTGATTCTGATGAACTGCTGCTTCGCATAAACGCACTTCTAAAGCGAGTCAAAAACGACGGCGTAGAGTGTGTGGGACTGCTCTGCCATGACAATACTCACAAGCGTATTTTATATGACGACAAAGAACTGGAACTCTCAAAAAAAGAGTATGAGCTTCTTTTACTCCTGATGAAACATGCAAACAGCACCGTACCAAAAGAGATGATGCTAGATGAGCTTTGGAGCAGCAGCGAGGGCGGAAGTGACGGCGCTTTAAGGGTCTACATAAACCGCATAAAGCAGCTTATCCCTCAGATGAGCATAGAAAACATCCGCGGTATCGGGTACAAACTTGTTTCGTAACCTGCGCATAAATATTTTTATATATTACGCACTCACCGTAATCTCTCTTATGGCTGTTTTGTACTATTTTACAGCCGTTGTAGAGATAGAAAATATATTTTTGCTGCTGCTCATACTGCTTGTTTTAATAGCGTTTACGGGCGTCATAATTGCAAAACTCTCGATTGACCCGCTGTTTGAGCATGTGACAAACCTTCAAAACCTCTCAACAGAGACTCTTCATGAGCTAAATCTTCCGATAAGTACAATCAAGACAAATATCCACATGTTAAAAAAAAATCTAACAAGCGAAAAAGACTTAAAGAGAATTTCTAGGATTGAGAGCGCCTGCGATATGTTAGAACAGCGATATAACGAGCTGGATTATATGATAAAATTGCAGAGCTCTAACATAAAGCATGAAACTATCAATCTTGATGAACTCATACAAAGCAGAGTTGAGTTTTTAAACCGTATTTATCCGCATATAGAATTCAGTCTTGAAATAACGCCTACGCAAATAAGCAATGATAAAGTAGGCTTATCAAAAGTAATTGACAATCTTATCGACAATGCTGTAAAATATTCACAAAATATTCACAAAATAAGTATAGAATTGCAAAACCAAACTCTATCCATACAGGACTACGGTTGCGGGATGGATGAAGTAGAGCTTTTAAAAATTTTTGACAGATATTACCAGAGCAATGAGAATATGCATGGTTTTGGTATCGGGCTTAGCATGGTTAAGCGATTTTGTGATGCAAATGAAATTTTATTAAATTTCAAATCCAAGCCAAATTTAGGCACAACAGTTATTTTAAAATTCAAGGAAAATTAGTGGAAAACAGTATTTTGGCGTATGCGGAAGTAACATTAAACTATGGAGTTATGGGACTTCTTGTACTTATGAGTGTCATTACTCTGTGGTTATTTATAGAAAGAATGATGTTTTACAGCACTATTCGAATTAGTGATTATGAAAACAGAGATAAACTTGAGATGGATTTAACGGATAACATAAGCGTTATAAGCGTTATCGGCTCAAATGCTCCATATGTAGGGCTCTTGGGAACCGTTATCGGGATTATGCTTACATTCTATACAATGGGTGAAGTCGGAACGATTGATGCAAAAAAGATAATGGTAGGACTTGCACTTGCACTCAAAGCTACCGCTATGGGACTTGTTGTCGCAATGCCGGCTATAATTTTCTACACTGTACTTCTTCGCAAAGTGGAAAAAATATTGACAATTTTTGATATTGCCCAAGACAAAAAAACAAGTAATTAAATATGGCAAAATTTAAAAAACAGCGAAAAAGATTTGATGAGATAAATGTTATTCCGTTTATTGACATCATGCTTGTTCTTTTAGTTATGGTTTTGACAACCGCAACATTTGTAAATCAAGGGATTATTCCCATTGAACTACCGACTGCAAAAGCTTCCAAAAAAGAGGATGCTAAAAAAGAGATAACAATCTATGTAAATGACAAAGGTGAGCTTTTTTTTGAAAAAGAGAGAGTTGATTTAAAGACGCTTGAAGCAAAGCTCTCTGCAATCTCAAAAGAGCAAACAGTTGTTCTTAGAAGCGACAAAGAGTCGAAATTTCAGGATTTTGTGAGCGTTATGGATATACTAAAACGCCTAAACCACGAACAGCTCTATATAATTACAAAAGAGTAGTCAATAAGCCTTCTCTAAAAGCTTAAATTTGCTCTGTGTGGAGTTTTGCTCTACACTTTGCTCTCTTTTATCTACTAATTTTGCACTCTCTTTATCCACATCAAACACTTTTTCTTCTACCTCAGAAACATCATGAAAAAGTGTAGTTGCTATAAAAAAAAGTATCATGATAACCACAACACTTACATACAAGAGTATATAATTTTTTATGTGACCTGTTTCAAAAGGGTTTTGCATATATCTACTTCTAATTAAATTTTTGTAATTATATTCAAAAACATAGATATAAAAGATAAATGACATAATTTTTATGATAATATAATTAAAAAAATATTAAGGGAATGTTTATGCAATCAACGATGTTTAACGGGACAAAGGTTACTTTAATCGGGGACGCTATCGGTGTTGGCGACAGTGCGCCGGTGGTTACTGCTATTGGGACTGATTTAAATGATGTAGAAGTTGGCGGAGCAAAAGATAAAATACAACTAATTATTACTGTTCCTTCACTGGACACTAATACATGCGCTGCCGAGACTAGAAGATTTAACGAGGATGTTAACAATTTAGACATTTGCGAAACTACCGTTATCTCTATGGATTTACCTTTTGCTTCTGAGCGTTTTTGCACGACCTCAGGCATTGAAAATCTAACAGTTGCAAGCGATTACTTAGATAAAAGCGTTAGCAAGGCTTACGGTGTTTTGATGGATGACAACAAGCTAAAGGGACTTAGTGCTAGAGCCGTTTTTGTAGTGGACAGAAGCGGTACAATCGTCTACAAAGAGATTGTAAAAGAGGTAACAAGTGAACCTAACTACGAGGCAGCGCTTGAGGCTATAAAAGAAGCCAGATAAACATCTAACCTTGTAAAATTTTACTTTATATTAATGCTAAATACAATTTTGGCATTAGCTATGCGCTCATAAAGTAAAATTTTCTTTTTATACGGCATCCATCTTATAAGAAAAGTAGCCAGTGATTCCCATAAAGAGACCCATGCCGCGACGGTTAAACCCTCTGCGATAACGGCAAACAGAATGCTCTTCTCCATCAAGATGCTCTGGCTCATAAACGCAGAAATACCGGCAATTACTACCCCGACAATAAACAAAGATATTGATTTTTTGAGCATATCTTTCATTTTTCTATGTTCATGCTCTTGCAGATATGTAAAAAATCTGTTTACGCTATTTACAACACTTGCCGTAGCTTCGTTATCTACCTCTGTTTCAAAATTAAATCGAATTATAAAGTTCTCTTGCTCAATCTCATTAGCGCTATCAATAATATATTCGACCAAATCTTGATTTAAATCTTTTTTTAAAAAGTGGGATTTTTTGTCAAAATTGCTATATAAATCCTCTACTTTTTTTGTAGAGATATCAATTATAATCTCCCCAATATCTGTATGTTCATAGCGCTCTAAAATCTCTTTTTTCATACTTTTACCAAATTTTTTTATTTAATTATACTGATTATTATAACTTTTTATTTATATTTTTTAATAGATTTCTTGCTTAACCCGATTGCTGTTCGTGGTGAGCTATTTGCGGTGAGCCGTTCGTGGTGAGCCTGTCGAACCATGAGTAAATCCCCCTTCTTGGTGAAGAGGGAGAGGAGAAGTTATTTTAAAAGATGAATTACATCATCCCCGGCATTCCGCCCATGCCACCCATATTAGCAGGCGCTGGATTCTCTTCCGGAATTTCAAAAATAGCCGCTTCAGTAGTTAAAAGCAGACTTGCAACCGAAGTAGCATTTATAAGAGCCACACGCGCAACTTTTAGCGGGTCGATGATTCCTGCTTCAAACATATCAACATATTCGCCGGTTGCAGCATTGAAACCGATATTTTCATTTGTAGCACTCTCTACCGCATTTACAACAACACCTGTGTCATATCCTGCATTTTGAGCAATCTGCTTCATCGGTGCTTTTACGGCACGAAGAATAATCTCACAACCAATCTTTTGGTCGCCTGTTAAATCAAGATTAACCTTTGCAGCGGCACGAACTAAAGCAGCTCCGCCACCGATAATTATGCCCTCTTCTACCGCGGCTTTTGTTGCACTAAGTGCATCATCAACACGGTCTTTTCTCTCTTTCATTTCAGTCTCTGTTGCTGCACCGACTTTGATAACGGCTACCCCTCCTGAAAGTTTTGCTAAACGCTCTTGAAGTTTCTCTTTGTCATATTCGCTTGTAGTTGAGCTAATTTGGACTTTTATCTCGGCAATTCTAGATTTTACATTTTCAGGTTTTCCGGCACCGTTTACAATTACAGTATTATCTTTGTCGATTACAATACGAGATGCTTGTCCAAGATGCTGAAGAGTTGCACCGTCTAAAGTGTGTCCTGTTTCTTCGGAAATTACAGTACCTGCCGTAAGTATTGCTAAATCTTGAAGCATTGCTTTACGACGATCTCCAAACCCTGGAGCTTTAACAGCAGAGATGTTTAAAACGCCGCGAAGTTTGTTTACAACCAAGGTTGAAAGAGCCTCACCCTCTACATCTTCAGCAATAATTAAAAGCGGACGAGAAGTTTTTTGAACCTGCTCTAAAACCGGAAGCAAATCTTTAAGTGAATTTATCTTGCCATCACATAGTAAAATCCAAGGATTGTCTATCTCGGCTACCATCTTTTCAGTGTTTGTAATGAAATACGGGCTTAAATAACCGCGGTCAAACTGCATACCCTCAACTACATCAAGCTCATCGGAGATACCTTTAGCCTCTTCAACAGTTATAACACCGTCTTGACCCACTTTTTCCATAGCTTCGGCTATCATGTCGCCTATTTGAGTATCTGAATTTGCAGAGATACTTGCAACCTGCGCTATCTCTTTTTTACCGTTTACTGCCTTGCTGGCTGCTTTTAGGTTCTCTAAAATAGCCGTACAAGCTTTGTCCATACCGCGTTTAACTTCAACAGGATTAGCCCCTGCAGTAATGTTTCTAAGACCCTCGCTAAATATCGCATTTGCCAAAACTGTTGCCGTAGTTGTTCCATCACCTGCCTCATCAGCAGTATTTGAAGCTACTTGTTTTACAAGTTGAGCACCCATATCTTCAAGCTTATCTTTAAGTTCAATCTCGCGAGCAACCGTAACACCGTCTTTCGTGATTATCGGGCTGCCGTAGCTTTTTTGAATCAAAACATTACGGCCTCTTGGTCCCATTGTTACTTTTACCGCATCTGTTAGTTTTGCAACACCGCGAGCCAACGCATTTCTTGCACTGTCTGAAAAAATTATCTCTTTTGCCATTAAAAATCCTTTAAAATTATTTTATTATTCCAAAAATATCATCTGTTTCTAAAACTAAAAACTTTTCACCGTTAAGCGAAATTTCATTACCTGAAAATTTTCCAAAAACTACTATTTCGCCACAAGCCAGCTCTGTAACTTCTGCACTAACTGCCATAACTTTGCCTTTTGAAGGTTTTTCTTGTGCATTATCAGGAATAATAATACCACTGCTCGTAGTATTTGCCTCTTCTACTCTTTTTACTAGGACTCTTTTTCCTAATGGTTGAAAATTCATTTAAACTCCTTAAATAATCTAATTTGTAACGCGAATTTTATACAAAAAAGGTAACAAAGTCAATGCCCTTAGCCTATGTGACTAAAGTTTATTTATACGACTTACTTAAGATTGTTGATAGTGATATTATTTTTTTGGCTTTTTCCGTATCTTAGGTTAATTAAAGTTTTAAGTAAGTATAATTCTGCCTCTTAAAAGATGTCAGGGTAGCTCAGCTGGTTAGAGCACTGGTCTCATAAGCCGGGGGTCGGGGGTTCGAGTCCCCCCTCTGACACCATTTTTTTAAGATTCCGAATTAGCTCAGCGGTAGAGTAGGTGACTGTTAATCACTTGGCCACTGGTTCGAATCCAGTATTCGGAGCCACCCTTTTATAAACCTCCTAAAATAGCCTTTTTAACCAACTTTTTGATTACTCGGTGTCGTTTCGGTGCTATTTAGTGCTACTCTTTTTTCCAAGAATGAAGCTCTTTTTCTCTCATCACGCTTTATATATTTAGCATATCTGCTTAAAGTCATTGTTGAGTCAGTATGACCTAACATATTTGATATCCAAAGAATATCCTCACCATTTTCAAGCATTATTGTTGCAAATGTGTGTCTTGTATGGTAAATAGGTCTGTACTTAAAACCGCACTCTTTTAGCACCCTCTTCCAATGAGTATCTCTTATGCGTTTTATGTCATAAAAGTTCTCTTGATGTTCATTTAAAAAAACATAGCTCTTATATTTGCCAGTAATTTTGTACTGGTTTTCTAAGTAAGGAAGAAGTGAATCTATCATATCTATATCCCTTACACTATTTAAAGTTTTAGGAGTAGATACAACACCCATTTTTATAGCTCTTTTTATACTAATCTCTTTTCTAAAAAAATCTACATCTTCCCATTTTAAACCTATCATCTCTCCGCTTCTAAGTCCGCTAAAGAATCCAAGAGCATAGAAGTTTTTATACTGCTCTTTTGCACATTCAAGTATAGTGAATATTTCACTTATGCTAAATGGCTCTATCTCTACTTTGTCAGCTCGTGGAAGTTTTACAAGGGGTAAAGGGTTGCGAACTATAAGCTCATCTCTCATTGCATCTTGTATGATAGTGCTTAAAACTGCTCTAACAGCTTTTAATCTTCTCGGGCTTACTGATTCTAAAATCTTATTCTGCCAAAGAGCTATATCACTGGGCTTGATTGTATCAAGTCTTTTTTTACCTAAGTAAGGTTTGATATGCTTCTCGTAAGAGATTCTATAATCAGTCTGAGTTGATTGCTTTCTGGTAGAGCTATGTATCTCAAATGACATTTTGGAGTACTCATCAACAGTTGGTACACTCTTTTCAAATAACTCGCCATTTAACAGCTTTAGCTGTAAGGTCGGCATAATCTCATTTTTGGCTAATCTCATATTAGCTTTGCTGTTTTCTAAATTAAGAGTTTTACGGTAGTTTTTACCTTGATGGCTAAATCTAATCCATATCCACTCTTTGATATCGCCGTTTGAGCTTTTGACCTTTTTTATATATATTTTCATCTGTTGTTACCTTTTAATTAGTAACCACAAATACCGCATACGAAGTTTTCAAGTTTAAATTATATGGTATTTGTAGTTACTTTTTTATAAAGAGTGCTACTTGATACCTGACATAATATTTTCAACTGCTATATTAACTCTGTTTTTTACGCTCTCGTCTCGTATGCCTACTATCCAGTTATCAACCTGATTCTTATCAAATAGCAGTTTTTTTGAGGGTTTATAATAATGGATTCCATCTACAAACACATCATCTTTAACCATCTTATTTATTGCATCTAAGGAATAGCCTATATAATCACTTAACTCTCTTGTATTTAACCACCGCTTTTCACTACTCATGGCTTGATTTAGTTTCAATGACTTTATCTCGTTTAAGAGCTTTGGAATAAGTTCTAAATGTTCTAGTGAAATATTCATGCCACACGCTCTATCGCACTATCGTTTGTTTGCGAGTAATTTTTTAAATTACTCCCCATTAATTGAACATTAAAACTGTCATTACGAGCATAAACCATATCTCCCCACTCATCTA
>Ga0156164_101_pt1 | contig 32115 bp, 34 predicted proteins | sample RifCSPlowO2_12_FD_107817 | JGI IMG/M metagenome (GOLD analysis project Ga0156164, IMG submission 107817) | Sulfurimonas sp. RIFCSPLOWO2_12_36_12 | reverse complement strand
AATGAAAAAGGAGCGGATGAAGAGTACAGAGTTGGATTTGAACTTAGTAAAAAACTATTTTTAGAGTTAAAAGCACTTCACCCAAAACTTCATCTTATGACTGCAAACCAATTTCAACTAGCTAAAGATATATTGTCATAATAGTTTAAACTGATTTGCCCTCACCCTTAAAATTTTCAATAAACTCTTTAAACTTCTCTATTCTTAGGGGTTTACTAAAATAGTACCCTTGTATTTGGTTGCAGTGTAAAAACTTTAACGCATCAACATGCTCTTTGGTTTCAGAACCCTCTGCTATCACATCTTTGCCTAGTGATTTTGCCATTGCTATAATTGCCGCAACAATTGAGCGGTCATCTTCATCTTTATCGATATCAAGCACAAAACTACGGTCTATTTTTATAGTTTTAGCGGGTAATTTTTTAAGATAACTAAGTGATGAGTAACCGGTTCCAAAATCATCTATTGAGAGCTTAAAGCCTTTTGCATATAGTGCATTTAATATAGAGAGTGCTTTATCAACACTCTTCATAATATGGCTCTCTGTAATCTCTAATTCGATATAGCTTTTATCTAGCCCAATATCATCTGCAATGGCACAAATATCATCAACAAAAGAGTCATTATTTAACTGCTTGCTAGATACATTTATTGATACTGTAAGCTTTTTACCCTCATCATGAAGTGCTTTTGTGTCACCAATAGCTTGTTTTGCAACCCACAAACCTATCTGCACTATTTGTCCTGTCTCTTCGGATATGCCAATAAATTTATCCGGTCGTATGAGACCGACATCTGAATGATTCCAGCGAACCAACGCTTCCATACCGTAAACGCTCTTTGTCTCCAGATTAACTTTTGGCTGATACTCTAAAAATAGCTCTTCTTTATCAATAGCACTTCGCAAATCATTTTCTATGAGTGCACGCTGGGTTATCTTCTCATTCATTGATTGTGTAAAAAACTGATAACCGTTTTTTCCGGCCTCTTTTACCTGATACATTGCGGTATCGGCAGCTTTTACAAGTCCTTCATAACTCTCTGAATCATCAGGATAGATACTAATGCCGACGCTTGCACCGGTATAAAAATTTTTACCCTCAATTACAACCGGCGCTTTAAATCTACTAATAATTTTATCAGCAACGAAGCCTATATCTAAAATTGACTCGACATCTTCGAGTATAATTGTAAACTCATCACCGCCTAATCGTGCCAAAGTATCCTGCTCACGAAGAAGAGATTTGATTGATTTTGCTACTTCAATCAAAAATTTATCTCCGGTTAAATGCCCAAATGTATCATTTATATTTTTAAAATTATCCATATCTATAAAAAATATAGCCATCTTTTTAGAGTTTCGTTTTAATGCCGGAATCATATTAATAACACGCTCTTGAAACAGTACCCTATTTGGGAGATTTGTAAGTGTGTCAAAGTAGGCAAGATTATGAATCAAATTCTCTTTTTGCTTCTTCTCACTTATGTCATTGAATATAGATATGTAGTTCGTCAATTTACCGTCTTTATTGTGCAAAGCAATAATATTTAATTCAGCAGTATATAACTCACCGCTTTTTCTGCGGTCCATAATTTCTCCGTTCCATTGACCTTTTGCATTAAGTTCATCCCATAAACCTTTATAAAAAATATTATCATGCCAACCTGAGCTAAATGTGTTTGGAGTTTTTCCTTTAACATCTTCGGGCATGTAACCGGATATAGCGCTATATGCACTATTTATCGTGAGAATATGCTGTTTTTCATCAGTAATAAGAACCCCGTCATTCATCTTTTCAAAAACAGCAGATGCCAAAATAAGTTGATTTTCCGCATTTTTTCGTCTTGTTATATCGTGAACCGTACCGATTGATCTTACCGGGTTTCCATTACCGTCAAACTCATGTTCACATCTCTCTTCAACAAACCCAACCTCACCGTTTTTCCGTACAATGCGATGCTCAACATAGTAACCGTGCTTCTCTTTAATGGATGTGGCGTAAGCGTTGTTTACCAAAGCCACATCTTCTGGATGTATATGTCCTAAAAATGCTTCATAAGTTGCACCAAACTCTTGCGGCTTAAGACCAAATATGCGGTAAACCTCATCAGACCAATATAGAGTGTTTTTAAGTAGGTCAAGCTCCCAGTGTCCAATATTTGCAAGTGCTTGAGCTTGCTTAAGACCGGATTGAAGCTTTTTATAATAAATTTTTTCTTCTTTTTCATTTGTTATATCCCAAAAAATACCAATTATTGCAACAACTTCACTACCTTTATAAAGTGGTTTTTTAATAGTTCTTATTATTCGTATTTGATTATTTATTACAATATTTTCTTCAGTATCTATTACTTTTTTATCATGAACAACGGTTGCATCATCATCACGATATTTTAGAGCAATCTCTCTTGGGAAAAAATCTAAATCATTTTTTCCGACAATTTCTGAAGCTTTTTTTCCTATCAATTGCGCACATGCTCTATTGACAAATAGAAAGACGGAGTTAACATCTTTTACAAAGATGCTCTGCTCAAGCGAATCAAGAATTACATTATTATCAAATGGCACTTGCATAAATTTCCTGTTACTTTTTCTAAATTGTTGTATTTTATCATATAGATGTCATAGTATGCTTAAATAGTTTATTTTGATATAATTTCACCACTTATTTTTTAGGATAACAATGATTGATTTAAAATTACTACAAAAAGATTTTGGGGGCGTTAGTGCTAAACTTACACGCAAAGGCGTGAGTGTTGAACTTCTTGATGATTTGAAGAAAAAAAATGAAGAGCTAAAAGTTGCAAAAGTTGATTATGAGACTTTACAAGCAGCACAAAATACGATGAGTAAAGAGTTTGGCATTTACAAAAAAGAGGGCAAAGATGTAAGTGAGCTAAAAGCAAAAGTTGATGCAAACAAAATCAATATAGCTGATGCCTTAGAGATTCAAAGAGTAAAGCAAGAATCTCTTGAGGCTCTTGCTATGTCAATTCCGAACATACCGGATGATGATGTTCCGGATGGCGCAGATGAAAACGATAATGTAGAAATTAAAAAAGTTTTATCTCCAAAAGAGTTTAGTTTCTCTCCAAAAGAGCACTGGGAATTGGCTGAACAAAACGGGTGGATAGATTTTGAGAGAGGTGTAAAACTGGCAACCAGCCGTTTTAGCGTCTCTTTTGGAATGGGTGCAAAGTTAGAGCGCGCACTTATTAACTTTATGCTAAATTTCAACTCAAAAAGAGGTTTTGAAGAAGTTAGTGTTCCATCTCTTGTAAACAGAGCAGCGCTGGAGGGAACAGGACAGCTTCCAAAATTTGAAGATGACCTCTACAAAATCCAAGACCAAGAGCTGTTTTTGATTCCAACAGCGGAAGTTCCTGTTACAAATCTCTATCAAGATGAGATTTTAGCACACGATAAATTACCGATAAAAATGACGGCATATACATCATGCTTTAGAAAAGAGGCAGGCGCAGCCGGACGAGACACAAGAGGTATGATAAGACAACATCAGTTTCACAAAGTCGAGCTTGTGAGCATTACAAAACCTGAAGATAGTGATAAGATTTTTGATGAAATGGTTTCATGTGCATCAGATTTACTTAGCGCACTTGAACTTCCACACCGCCTTGTAACCCTTTGTGCCGGTGATTTAGGGTTTGGCGCAGCAAAAACAGTTGATTTGGAAGTTTGGCTACCGGGGCAAAATAGTTACAGAGAGATAAGCTCAGTCTCTAACACTAGAGAATTTCAAGCAAGACGAGCAAAAATAAGATACAAAGACGGAGATAAAAACTCTTTTGTACATACATTAAACGGTTCATCATTAGCTGTTGGAAGAACCTTAGTTGCTATTATGGAGAACTTTCAAAATGAAGACGGAAGCATTACGATTCCAAAGGTACTTGAGCCATATATAAGCTAACTGATGTTGCACACTAAAGCTTCGAAAAACATAGTTTTTTCGAGAAATACAAAGTATCTTTATGGTACTTTTTTTGCTTTGAAAAAGAAACGATAACAAGGTAGATAATGGCTGATGGATTAGAAGAAGAGATAATTATCATTGAAGATAGTGATGCTGCAAACGACAATGGCTCTTCAAATAAATCGACAATAGACGAAAATTCATCATCCAAAAATAAAAAAAAGCTTCTGTTTATAGGCATTGGGGTTGTGTTTGTTTTAATAATAACAGTTATCTCAGTAGTATTGCTTAAACAATCAAAAAAGCCTGTTGAACTCTCCATGGATAACGCAAATGAGAAGTTGGAAAAAGAGCCTTTAGAAACAGTAGAACCAAGTAAAATAGAAAATATGATAGCCAAAGCGGACTATCTCTACTCAACAGGCTCTAAAAATGAGGCTCTCACTCTTTATGAAAAAATAGCACACTTCAGCGAAGCCGTATCTGCATATAACCTTGGTGTTGCACAGATTAAAGATGCACAGTATGAAACAGCTCTAAACTCATTTCAAAAAGCAATACAAAATAATGAAAAAAGATGTGTAAGCGCCATCAACGCGGCTGTTTGTTCACTACATCTAGAAAATGAAAAAGGTTTTAGATACTACATTGATTTAGCTTATGCCTATTTACCACAAGAGAGACAATCACCTCTATACTCTTACTACTACACGCTTATCAACTACTATAACGGCAACTATTTGGAAGCTCTTAGCGCACTTAAAAATCCAACTACAAATGAGTATGCAAAAGTACAAAATAATTTAAGCTCAAAAATAAACGCTCTTTTTGATAATAATCAAAAAGCAATAGAGAGCCTTGAGAAAGACTCATCTCCGACAAACAGTTTTAGTTTGGGTTTGCTTTATGCAAGAACCGGAGATTTAAAGCAGGCAAAAATACATTTTCAAGATGCTATTAAAAACGGTATTAAACCGATGGAATCTCAACTTGCCATTGGATATATAAATCTAAAAGCCGGTCAAATTCAAGAGGCAGCAAAAGAGATAGAGAATGTTACGGATATTTTTAAAGAAGAAGTTTATAAAGCATACCCAATCAAAGTCAATTTAAAAGATTCTCTCTTTGATGCTGAACTGGCACAAAAACGATATAGAAACTTTATAAGCAACTCAAAAGAGATGAATTATCAAAAAATATTCTATTTTTCACCATACAAAATTTTTAATGCAAATCAAACTATAAATTATATTCGAAAAGGAACTGCAAATATATTTATCGATAATACAGACTCTGCTAAAGAGTATTTGGAAAAAAGTTCTTCATCTTCAAATGTAAATATAGGAATTGTAAAAGCAATCAAAAATGCTCTCTCATTTAAACTAAGAGAAGCAAATGAATTGCTGCAAAAGCTAGTTGAAATTCAGCCCAAACATTCTGTACTGCACTACAATTTAGCTCTTACATATGCACAAATGGGAAATATGGTTGATGCGCATAAACATTTTTTACGCTCATATAATCTTGATGCAAAAAATTATACATCTGGAATATATGCGATTATGTGCTCTCAGCTTATCAATAAAGAGAGCTCGAAGTTGTCATCAATTGTTAAAGATGCCGTTTCTCAGGAAAAGCCTTCAGAAGATGTAGAACTCTACAAAACTCTGCTTTTTATTAGTGAGGATAACGCAATTTCAGCCACTGATTGGCTAGAGAAAAATTATCAGCAGAAGCCTTTATATTTGGCTTTAGATATCATAATAGCTCTAAAAGTAAACGATATAGAAGCAGCGCAAAAATCGGCGAATAAACTTACAATTCTGCTTCCTAATGAGATACTGCCGCACATAATGTATATTGATGCGCACTTTAGTAAACTTAACTCTGTAAAATATGCAAGTGAGGTTATGAACTATCTCAAAGTCCAAAAATTTAATTTTAGCGACCTATATTTTGGTGCGCATGTTACGAGATATCTATATACTCAACAAAATCTAATAACCGGAAAACTATACTATCTAAGAGAACAGTTAAAACAAGCACTTGAATCAACAACCAATCAAACTCATGAATTAACAAGCGCTTTAGCACTTGCTTCACTCTACGACAAAGCATATGAGGAGTCTTATACACTCTATAATAATCTAATCGATAATCTAAAAGTAAATGATTCTCAGACTCTATTCTTAGGTGCTGTTGCTTCTACTGCAGCAAATCATCACTCAAATGCGATTGCTCTTTTAGAACTCTCCAAAATGAAGAATCCTGATTTTCTAGAGAGCAGATATGCGCTTGGTCTTCTTTATCTTGAAGCAAGAAACAACAAAGGAGCAACAGTTCAACTCTCAAAAGTAAATAAGAACAATTTTAACTCTGAATATTTTAGCTTTAGTATTGATGTTGATAAACTAATGTTTGATAAGAGTCAAACTCAAAACTAAAGTTTACTTTTTACTCTCATTGGTAAAGTATCCGATAAGTGTTTCTGAGGCTATAAGCTCACTGCCTAAACCAACATTTAATCTAAAATTAGTCGGTAAATAGATTGTAGTTATTCCGTTTATCATAAGACCGTATCTTGTACCTTGCAATAAATCTTGAGCTTTTATAATATCGATATCAATAGTCTCAAAACTCTGTTTTAGCTTATGTATGATTTTTATCTTATTTGATGATCTCTTATCAGCAAAAATCAATTCCGCATTTTCATTAATGTTTTTTGAGAGCGGACTTGTTGCAGAGAGTCTTGCACCTCTTTGTATCTCGATGTGCTCTAAAGATGATGTGAATGGAACCCTTAGCAGAGATACATTTAAATAAGTACCCTCTATCTCTACCTTATATCCGCTATTCTCTTCGTCATGCAGTTCTTCAATTGAGACAACGGTTCCATCTACCGGACTTACTATGCTATTTTCTTGGTAAAGCATATTTTGTCTCTCTGGATTTCTAAATACATAAACAAAAAACATCATTGCTAAAAAAGCTAAAAATTGTAAAAACTCAAAGTTAAGAAATTTAAAAATTAACAACAGTACAATAGACCCGATTAGGTAGTTCCAACCCTCTCTTGCAATCGGTAAAAGATTACTTTTCATCTGATTCCTCTTTATCTTGCTTTACATTTTTATCATTCTCTGCCATTTTAGCATCGGCTTTTAGCTCTTCTTCTATATCATCAACGACTATATTTACTTTTGATACTAAATTATTCTCTTTTTCAAAATTGGTAATAATTCCTCTAACCTCTTCACCGGTTATATTCTCTTTTTTATAAAGAAGCTTTACAATACTCTCAATAGCGGGCTTATACTCTTGAAGTCTAATTACGACATCTTTATATCTATTTTGAAGTGACGATTTGATGAATTCATCCATGTTCTCCGCCATTTTGTCACTGTACTCTCTAGTAGTTTGACCCATTCCGCCCAAAAATGAGTGTCTGCTTTTTTCTAAAACCATAAGTCCGGCTACATCGCTCATTCCATAAGTCTGAACCATTGATTTAATAATATCAGTAGCACGCTCTAAATCATTTCCTGCACCGGTCGAAATTTCGCCGATAAATACCTCTTCAGCCGCACGACCGCCAAGAAGAACATCTACCTCTGCCCAAAGCTCGTGCTGCTGCATCATAAACTTATTCTCTTCAGGAGTGTTAAGAGTATACCCCAAGGCTGCCAAACCGCGAGGCACAATAGAAACCTTTGAAACTTTTTTAGCTCCCTTGGTTGTCTCGGCTAAAAGCGCATGTCCGCTCTCATGATACGCTACAATTTTTTTCTCTTTAGGATTGATACGGCGAGATTTTTTAGCAAGTCCCGCCAGTGCACGCTCTACCGACTCGTAAAGATCTTTTTGCGTTACCGTTTTTTGACTTTTTCTACCTGCTAAAAGTGCTGCTTCGTTAATTATATTTGCTAAATCAGCGCCGGCTAAACCGGCTGTTAGACGAGCAACCTCTTTAAGGTCAACATCTGCATCCATTTTAACGCCCTTAACATGAACCGTTAAAATTTTAATACGCCCTTCATAGTCAGGTTTGTCAACTAAAACCTGTCTATCAAAGCGTCCGGGACGAAGAAGAGCTTGGTCAAGTATCTCGGGTCTGTTTGTTGCCGCTAAAATAATAACGGGCGTATCAGTTCCAAATCCGTCCATCTCTGCTAAAAGTTGATTTAGTGTTTGTTCTCTCTCGTCATTTCCGCCCATATTTGCACCGGCTGCACGGCTTTTACCTATGGCATCTATCTCATCTATAAAGATTATACTCGGTGCATCTTTTTTAGCTTGCTCAAAAAGGTCGCGAACACGAGCTGCTCCAACACCCACAAACATCTCAATAAAGCTTGAACCGGTTACAGAGAAAAATGGCACTTCTGCCTCACCTGCAACAGCTTTTGCCAGAAGTGTTTTTCCTGTTCCGGGACTACCGACCAGTAAAACACCTTTTGGAATTTTCGCACCAATCTCTACATAACGACCTGGATATTTTAAAAAGTCAACTATCTCTTGAACTTCCTCTTTTGCCTCTTCTACACCGGCTACATCATCAAACTTTGTTTTTGGCTTTTCTGAATTAACCATCTTTTTAGAAGTACCCATTCCCAAAATACCGCTACCCATACTCTTTTGCATTCGTCCGGCAAAAAACATCCATATAGCTATAATAATTAAAAATGGAAAAAGCCATCCAAACATCTCTGTAAACCAGTTAGTTTCGCTAAAGCCGCTATACTCTATGCCCTGTTTGTCTAACACTTCAGTTAACTTAGCATCGCTTGGCACAATCCTTGTTGTATAAAGAGTAGAGTTATCGGTTGAGTATGCTTTAATGTAACTCTGTCCAATATCAACTTTGTTTACACCTTTGCTTTCTATTAAGGATTTCAATTCAGAGTAACTTATCTGTTTTGCTCTCTTGCTTCCAACAACTTCACCGCCTGAGTTACTGTTTTCACCCATTAAAGCTTTAAAGAGTAAAATAATTACTACTGAAAATATTGCAAAAGTAATCAGTGGATTTTTATTAAAAAAATTATCATCTTTGTTGTTGTTATCTTTGTTTTGCATATCTATTTTTTGCCTTGCTTTAGTATTAATGTAACCCATTCGTCTTGGGTTATCTTTTCTAGAATTTCAAAATCTTGATAAAACTTCAAAACTTTTGATTCATATTTGTCTAATATTCCGGATAATATAAGAATTCCGCTTTTTTTCAAAACAGCTTTTAAATCATTTGCTATAAATGTTAAAACATCTGCCACTATATTTGCTACAACTACATCATAGCTCTCTTTAGCAAGGCTGCAAGAACCTTCCCATAAATTTTCAAATTTTACACAGTTTAGCTGTGCATTTAACTCACTATTTTCTACACATACGATGTCTGTATCACAAGCATCTACTACAGCGCCAAGCTTTATAGCTCCGACACCTAATATTCCGCTGCCACAGCCTACATCTAAAACTCTATCACCCTTTTTTACATATTTAGCAATTGCTCTTAGTGATGATGCAGTAGTTGGATGATGTCCCGTGCCAAATGCCAAGGCCGGGTCGATAGCAATGTTTATTAGCTCCTTGCTAGGCTCATCCCAAGTAGGATGGATATAAAATTTATCTATACAAAGCGGTTGGATACTCTCTTGATAAATCTTAACCCAGTCACTGCTTTTGAGTTTTGTCTGCTTACACTCAAGCTCTATGCTTTGCCCCGTAGCTTTTTGTAAAGCCTCAGTAAATTGCTCTAATCCCCAGATTATAGTGTCAAGCTCATCATCGCTTCTAATAATAAAACCGGTATCTGTTTCTTCAAAACCTACCGGTAAAGTATCTGCTAAAAAATCTGAAAAAAGAGCGTGATGAGAAGATATATTGACAACTAATTCAAAGTAATGCTCTTGCATTACACCTCAATGCCCATAACAGCACCAAGTTTCTCTTTTAAAACTTGTGGAGTAAACGGTTTAACAATATAGTTATTAACACCGGCCTTTAAAGCGGTTATAACCTCTGCCTTGCCACCTTCAGTTGTTACCATAATTATTGGCAAATCTTTAAAACGAGCATCAGCACGAACTTTTTTGACAAGTTCCAATCCGTTCATCTCCGGCATATTCCAATCTGTGATTAACATATCAACATTTGGATTTTTGTCTAAAGTATTCCACCCTTCAACACCGTCGCCACCCTCAAGTATATCTTCATGACCAAGTCTTGACAAAGTGTTTTTTATAATACGGCGCATTGTGGAGCTATCATCAACAACAAGTAATTTCAAATGAAATCCTTTTCTTTAAATATTTGCAAATTTAAGCAATAATGATACCTAAATTTTATTTATTTTACGATTAAGTAAAACTTAACTAAATTGTTTAAACATCTTTGCTAAGTCGATGGTTCCCTCGTAGTAAGCTTTTCCTATAATTACGCCATCTACTATATTTGTAGCCACTAAAGCCTCAATGTCACTCTCATCTTTTACTCCGCCGCTTGCAATTGTGCTTACTCCGCTTGCTTTTGCTATCTCAACCGTGAAATCAACATTTACTCCGCCAAGCGTTCCGTCTTTGCTTACATCTGTGCATATAATAGCTTCAACGCCGGCGTTTGCAAACTTTCTTGCTAAATCAGTCGCCCTCATAGAACTGACCTCACCCCAACCCTCAACGGCTACAAATCCGTCAATCGCGTCTATGCCTACTGCGATAGGATATTTCGCTGCCATCTCTTTAACAAACTTTGAATCTTTAACCGCTATTGAACCTAAAATAATTCTATCTATCCCTATTTCAAGCATTTTTTTAATTGTTTCTTCATCCCTTATACCGCCGCCGAGTTCAAGTTTTACATTGCAATTTTGTCTGATTTTTATAATCTGCTCTAAGTTTTTCGGTTCACCCGCAAACGCACCGTTTAAATCAACCAAGTGAACCCACTGGGCACCCATCTCTTCAAATTTTTTAACTAGCATCCATGGCTCATCTGAGTAAATTTTAGCGCTATCCATAAGACCTTTTGTAAGTCTTACAGCTTTTCCATCTTTTAAATCAATTGCCGGGTATAAAGTCATACATTTTTTCCTTAATATTTACAGTTTTATATTGATAAAATTTTCCAAAATTTTAAGCCCATTGGTATGGCTTTTTTCCGGATGCGGTTGGATTCCCATAACATTTTTATGGGCTACTGCCGATGTAAACTCATATCCATATACAGTTTTGCCGATAGCATCATCTTCGTTTTGGCACAAAACATGATAAGAGTGCACAAAGTAGAGATAATGCTCCTCATCTAAACCTTTAAAAAGCGGATGCTCTTTTGTAAACATTCTATTCCAGCCCATATGCGGAACTTTGAGCGGTTCACTGAATTTAGTCGTATCAAAAGCCACAACCTTGCCTTTTATAAGCCCTAAACCTTCATGGTTTCCAAACTCTTCACTGCTCTCAAAGAGAAGCTGCATACCAAGACATATGCCAAGCATAGGCTTTGAACTTGCTGCATACTCTTTTATAGCGTCAATCATATTTCTCTCTCGCAAATGCTCCATAGCATCACCAAAGGCACCAACACCCGGGAGTATCAGTTTGTCATAATCTTTAAACTTTTTTGGATTACTCTCAACAACCGTATCGGCGCCAAGCTTTGCAAATGCATTTTGAACACTTGCCAAATTTCCCATGTTATAGTCAACAATCCCTATCATTCTTCAATCTTTAATTTAGTAAATTTTATATAAACCGCTAAAGTTATGAGCAACATTGCCACACCGGCGACTATATACATTGCATAAAGCAATTTTTCCGGATCTGTTATTGCAAATTTAAAGACTAGCATCAACGCTTCAATAGACAAAGCTATAATAATCGAACCCAAAAACCTAACCATTGTTTTATGCGGTCCGGAAATGCTATGCTCTTTGTTTCTGCCCAAAATCTCCTCTTCTATAAGAGTTTTTGCCAAATCAAATATCGCCAACGAGAGTGTTAATAAAATTGTTGCTTCGAAAACATCTTTTATCTCAAAATGGTCAGGCGTTATCTCATATACAAAAAAGCTCTGTACCCCTTTAAAAAACAGAAGTATGGCAACTGCAATAAGGGCAAATGCAAATATTGCATATGAGTATTTAAAGAGGTTTATAAAAAATTTATCAAGAGTATTTGAACGAGAAATTTTAATAACTTCATCAAGCGGCATGTCAAGACAAGCCACATATTTCAGCTCGCCATGCTCATCAAAAATAGGCTGTGACGCAGTTACGGTCAACTCTCCTGTTATAAGAGAGGGGTATGGATCAGTTATCGTACATCTGCCTTCCCTTACCGCACGGTAATAGTACGCTCTGTCTGCTCTGATTTTTCCTGCATCCTCGTCTATCTGCTTGGTTGCCGTAAATGTCGGTGAAATTTGAACACCGCGGCTATCAAGAAGATAAACTCCCTCACAATGTTCTAAATCTGCCTTTATTTTTAAAAGGCGCGGCATTATCATCTCTACAGACAGTGACGGTAATCTATTTTGGATGTTTTTTGAAAAAAGATAGCAAAAATACGCCCTTGCTTTAGTACGGCCTTCAGAAAAATTTTGGATATCTGATAAATGCATTTTTTACTTGCCTTGTTGATTTTATGGGCATGATTATACCAAAGGCTTGATAACAATTTTATTACTTATTCAGTTTTTTATACCATCCTTTGATATAATCCATTTTTACAATACATCGGAGTTATTGAATAAATGAGCTTTAAACTATTTTTACTACTTGAAAAATTTTTAATGGTGCTGCCGAAAAAAATAAGAAAAAGTTTCTTTCTATTACTGGCAACTATCGCCTACTATGCGTCATCAAGATATAGAAACATAGCATACAAAAATCTTGATTTTGCATTTAATGCAAAACTAACTAAAAAAGAAAAAGATGAGATTGTAAGATACAGTTTTAAAAATCTGCTGCTTAATTTTATGCATTTAATGGAAATTAGGTGCATTAGCAAAGAAGATTTGGCAAAAAAAGTAACCGTAAAAAATATAGAGGCTGTGCAAAAAGCTCAAAAAGAGGGGCGTGCTATTATTTATGTAACTCCCCACTACTGTGCTTGGGAGCTGGGCGCAGTTGCTGTCGGGGCTTTTGTAGAACCAATTACGGCAGTATTTAAAAAAATGAAAAACAGACAATATCAAGATTGGATGCTTGAATCACGCGCCAAATTTGGCAACAAATCTCTGGAAAAATCGAATGTAATAAAGCCGTTAATAAAAATCATAAAAAATGGTGAAGCATGCGGAATTGTTATCGATACCGGTATAAATTCCAGAGAGGGCTTAAAAGTGGATTTTATGGGAAAAAGCATTCGTCAAACATCGACTCCTGCCTACTTTGCCAGAAAATATGATGCGGCAATTATACCGGTTATAATGAAAACAGATGATGAAGAGAACTATACTTTAATATTTTTTGATGAAATAGATGTAGAAAAAACCGATGACGAACAAGAAGATATTCAAAATGCTACTCAACTTCAAGCAGATTGGCTTACAAAAATAGTAACAGACGACCCAAAATTTTGGTTTTGGGTTCACAGAAGATACAAAAATGATTACCCACAAATCTACAAAAATTAACTTTGATTAGATTCGCACTCTTTTGTTCTTGCCTCAAAAAGCTTTAAAATAGTCAAGAAAAATGCAGTAATTGCAGGTCCCAAAATCATACCCCAAAAACCAAAAGTCGTAAGTCCTGCGATAATAGCAAAGAAGATAATAAGTTCATTCATCCTAGCATCATCCTCTTTTAAAACTCTTAGATTTATCTCTTTTATAATCAAAGGTTTTATAAAAGTATCTGCGATAACAGAGATAAGAAGAATTGAATATAGTGCTATAAACAGCGCATTTGAACTGTTTCCCATGGAGAACTCAAAAAGCATAAACGGAAGCCACATAAGCGCTCCGCCTACAACCGGAATCAATGAAGCAAATCCGTACATTATCCCAAACAGAAGCCCGTTATATCCCATAAATGAGATGGCTACTCCAAAAAGCAATCCTTGAAACATTGCATTTACTATAATAGAGTAAAACACAACGCTCATAACAGATGAGAGCTCCTTTGCTAGGAGTGTTGTCTCATCAACCGACATCTGAACAACTCTTTTTAACAAATCAACTACAAAACCGCCGTTGTACTGCGCAAAAAAATAAAAAACTATCACTAAAAATGAATTTTTAAGATAACCGGCACTAAGCGAGCCTATGTCTCCTGTAAATGTCAATGCATAAGCTGCGATTGAATCCACACTTATATCTTTCATTAGATTGTCCATATAAGGCTTTAAAAATTGTAAATATTCTGGGGGATTTGCTAAAAAATCTTTGATTAACATTTCAATATTTTCAAAAACTATTGGTTCCACACCGTTTATTTTAACAGTTAAAGTTACCAAAAAATATCCAAGCGGTACAAAAAAGAGAACGGCCAATAAAAAACTGGAGCTAAGTGCTGCTAAAAATTTTGATTTTAAAACTTTTTCAAAAAAATTCTGAATATTTGCAGTTGAAATCGCCAGCAAAGCGGCTATTATCATACCCAACAAAAACGGTGTGTACAAAAGATACATCCAGTAGAGCGAAGTTGCAAACAGTATGGCTACAAAATATTGCGGTTTCAAAACAGACCTCCCTCTTCTATTATCGGAATATTAACATTTAAAATCTCATAAGTGCTTCTAGTGGCTTTTCTGCCTTTGGCTGTTCTCTCCAGATAACCGTTTGCTATCAAATACGGCTCCAGTACATCTTCTACCGTTCCCTCGTCCTCGCTAAGCGCCGCGGCAATCGTGCTGAGCCCCATGGCTCTTCCGTTAGCTCCAACTAAAAGATTTAAAAGCCTAATGTCCATCTCGTCAAATCCGTATGAATTTATGCCAAGCTCATCAAGTGCATAGCTCGTTCTTGAGTGAAGTATATCTTTTTCGTTTGCAACATCGGCAAAATCTCTTACACGACGCAAAAGTCTCAGAGCTATACGAGGAGTTCCGCGGCTTCTTTTTGCTATCTCTGCACATGCCTCATGCGCTATCTGCTTGTTTAGTTTATTTGAAGCTTGAGAGATAATCTTAGAGAGCTCCTCAGGAGAGTAAAACTGCATTCTAAAGTTCATGCCAAATCTGTCACGGAGCGGATTTGAGAGCATCCCCGCTCTTGTCGTAGCACCGATAAGAGTGAAGCGAGGCAAATCTATCTTTACTGTTTGGGCAGCAGGTCCGCTTCCTATGATAATGTCTATGCGAAAATCTTCCATCGATGAGTAAAGTATCTCTTCTACCGCCGGAGAGAGACGGTGAATTTCATCTATAAAAAGAATATCGCCCTCCTCCAAGTTTGTAAGAATTGCAGCCAAATCTCCGCTTTTTTCTATCATCGGAGCGGCTGTTACTTTGATATTTGCATTCATCTCATTTGCAATAATAAGAGCCAAAGTTGTTTTGCCAAGCCCCGGAGGTCCAAAGAAGAGAACATGGTCAAGAGCTTCGCCCCTTTTTTTACTGGCCTCTATAAAGACACCGAGATTTTTTTTAATCTGCTCCTGTCCTATATACTCACTCCAAGCACTAGGACGAAGCGTTATTTCAACACTCTCTTCGCTATCAAATCTCTCTATCTCGACCAATCTTTCCATATCTTCTCTTAGTAGGTATGCATATCTTGAGGAAACTCTTTGGTTTTAACCTCATCAGCATAGCTTTTTATAGCATTTTTAACTAAAGATGCGCCATCCATATACTTCTTAACAAACTTTGGCGTAAACTCCTCAAAAAGCCCCAACATGTCAGAAAAAACAAGAACCTGCCCATCAACATCTTTGCCTGCGCCTATGCCGATTACGGGTATCTCTACGCTTTTTGCAACATCTCGTGCGACCTCTGCTTTAACACCCTCTATAACCATACAAAATGCCCCAGCCGCTTCAACAGCTTTTGCATCTTTTATAAGTTGCAATCTCTCCTGCTCGTTTTTGCCTTTTACTTTGTATCCGCCCTCAGAGCGAAAAGCTTGCGGCAAAAGTCCAATATGCCCGCAGACTGCGATTCCGTTTGAACAGAGATGCTTTATTATATCAGCCTTCTCTTCCCCGCCCTCTATTTTTAGAGCATCTGCCGGTGTTTCTTGAAAAACCTTAATAGCATTTTTAAGAGCTTCATCCGGGTTTACATATGTTCCAAACGGCATATCGCAAATCAAAAAAGAGTTTTTTGCTCCCATCGCGACAGCATTGGTATGATATATCATCTGTTCCAGAGTTGCACTTAATGTATCACTCCTGCCCGCAAAACTCATATTTAGACTATCGCCGACCAAAATCATATCGGAGCTAGGCTCTAGAAGTTTTGCAAAAAGCGCATCGTAAGCTGTTATCACAACCAAAGGTGTTACCCCTTTGCTCTTTTTGATAGAAGTTATCGTCATTTTTTTGGTCATTTCAAACTCTTTTATTTAATAAAAAGTATTTTAACTAAAAATTGCTATAATTTTGACTATATAGGAGAAATATTTTATGGGCATAAGAAGTGATTTAGATTCTAATTTTGATTATGAAATAGTCGATGAATTTTTAGATCACTACTCCATGATGGTTGACTACATGGAGGTCATGATTTTGGATTTGAAAAAACCAAACAAATATGAACAGAGCATCAATGAGCTTTTTCGTGTTTTTCATAATATCAAATCTGCTTCAAGCTTTTTAAAAATCACACAAATGTCGAAACTTTCAGCTTTTGTGGAGGATGCACTTGAACAGATAAGAACTAACCATAGCAGCGTCAATGAAGAGACTATAACTTGGCTGCTCGAGATTAGCGACATGTTTGGAGCGTGGAAAGACGATTTAAAACTAGACAACGAGCTTACCCATATAAAATATTCTCTGCTTAAATTACCTGACTTGGAAAACAATTGAAAAAATTAGTAGCATATATAACGACCGGATATCCTGAAAAATCTTTTAGCATCGACTTAGCTTTAGCCCTTGGTGAGAGCGGTGTTGACACGCTTGAACTCGGGGTTCCATTCTCTGACCCTGTGGCAGACGGTCCTTTGATAGAAAAAGCAAATCACAAAGCTCTGGAACTTGGTTTTAAGTTTAAACATCTTTTAGAAATATCTAAGGCGGTTGCTCCAAAAGTTGATACTCTGTGGATGGGATATTTTAACAGTTTTTACCAGCAAAATATGGAGGAATTAGTTCCTTTAGCAAAAGAGATAGGGATAAATGGATTGATAATCCCCGACCTGCCTCACGAAGAAGCACTGGCATACAGAGAGCTTTTTAATTCTAACAATGTTTCAAACATAAGTTTTGTCGCACCGACCGACAGCGAAAAGAGAATTCAAGAGATAGTTAAAGATTCTAAAAAATTCATCTATATGGTAGCTTATACGGGAATTACCGGTTCAGGCAGTGCTGAGGATTTGCAGCCGTTTTTATCTTCAATAAAAAAATACACCGCAACTCCTGTTTATGTCGGTTTTGGGGTAAATAAAAATACCGCAAAAGATAAGGTAAAAGGTGCCGATGGCGTAATAGTAGGAAGTGCTTTTATTGATATCTTGTTAAAAGAGAGTCTAAGTTATGAAAATAAGATTAAAGAGTGCAGCGAACTTGCAAAAATATTAAAGAGTGAGATAAATAGTTAAGAGTTTTTTATTAAAATATTGAGATTTTGTAAGTTTTTTAAGGGGATTTTTTGAAACATAAGTGGTGCGCCCGAAGGAATTCGAATCCCTGACCGCTGGTACCGCAAACCAGTGCTCTATCCAGCTGAGCTACGAACGCACATATACTCTATTAAAGAGACCGAAATTATATCACTCTTAACTTATATAATAATAAATTTTATCTTAAATTTCTAGTTTCTTGGTGATTTCTTCTATTCTTTGCTCTTGCACATACAAATCATGATTTTTACGAACATAAGCTTGAAGTAATATTTTCAAATCGTTATTGCCGTCAATATTAAAATCTTTTTTCATTTGCTGCTCTAAATACAGGGCGAAACTATCTTCTACATCAACATCAAAACGACGGCCGCCTATATTTAGTCCAAGCTTTTTACTCATAAATTTAAACCATAATGCTTTCTAGTTTTTCTACTATTGATTCTATTTCTGAATCTTTAATGGCATTTTGTTCTAGCAATTTTTCCATCTCATGATTTTTAACTTCATTCTCAACTTTTAGTTTAACTATCTCCATTCGCAGTGCTTCATTCTCTTGTTTTAGCGAACTGTACTGCTCAACTATGACTGAAATTTTATCATTTAACTTAGCTAAATTTGTTTGATTTTGCATAAACAATCCTATACATTTTATATAAATATAATTCTACCATAATTAAATATTTATCTGTTAAGGAAACCTCTTAAAATAGCTTCTTCCATCTTTATAAATATCGTTTATTTTTAATCATAATCTTCGTTAAATTTATGTCTATGTCGAAATTTTTCTACATGGTCATAATCATCTTCATCATCATCTAAAGCATCGTCAAGCCCATTTTCAAAAATTCTTTCGTAGCCTAATTTACTAAGCTCATCATCAATTTCTTCTTTGTCGATGCCATTTTTTCTACTAAAATCCAAGACATAATCTACATCTTTCCTCATAACACCGTTTAACTCTAACACAAATTCTAAATCTTTAAATGTCATATTTGCCCTCTTAACAAATACACTCCACGCCTCGTGGATTGCTATATTTTCACATAACCTTTTCTTAGCATAAAAGCAACTATTACCCAAATCTAAATTATTATTTTCAACAAAATTATACTCACAAATAAAAAAAAATTTGCTAAAAATAATCTTAATATTATTTGTATTCTTTTAAATTTCTTTACTGATTTTATATGTTATAATTTACTTAAAATATTGGATTTAATCAATGCTAAAAAAGAAAATTATCGGCGCAATTGAGATTATTTCCATCCCTGATTTACAACTTTATGATTTAGAAGCAAAGGTTGATACCGGTGCCGATTCTAACGCTCTGCATTGTGACGAAATTTTTGTAGACGAAAACGACATTGTTCATTTTAAACTTCTAGATGAGATTCACACGGCTTATCATGGGAAAAAAATGGCAGTGCCTCTTTATCAAATGAAAAAAATCAAAAGCTCAAATGGAGAGATTCAACATAGACCCTCAATTAGAATAAAAGTGAATTTTTTTGGAAAAAACTACATGACCGTTATATCCTTAACCAATCGTTCAGATATGAAATATCCGATGTTAATAGGAAAAAAGTTCTTGGCAAAAAAATTTTTAGTTGATGTTTCACAAAAATATCTTACAAAACAATTATAAGAAGAGGAAACTATGAGAGTTTATATATTATCAAGAAATAAAGAGTTGTATTCTACTAAAAGACTGGTTGAAGCAGCTGAAAAAAGAGGCTGGGAAGTCAGAGTCATAGACTATTTAAAATGTAGTATAGAAATAATGAAAAATGAGCTTAAGGTAAACTATTTAGGTAAAGAGTTGCCTGCCCCTGATGCCATCATTCCAAGGATAGGGGCAAGCAGGACATTTTACGGAACTGCAATGGTACGACATTTTGAAATGATGTCTGCCTTTTCTACATCTGGAAATTTAGCAATCGCAAGAAGCAGAGATAAACTTAGAAGCCTCCAGATATTGTCTAAAAACGGCGTTGATATGCCAAAAACTGTTTTTGCTTCAAATAAATCTAGTGCAAAAGATGTTATAGAGTTAAGCGGCGGAGCACCTCTTGTTCTTAAAATACTTGAAGGAACCCAAGGTGTAGGCGTTGTTTTGGTTGACAGTGAAAAAGCTGCAAAATCTGTACTTGACGCATTTTACGGAATGGATGTCAACTTGCTTGTTCAAGAGTACATTGAAGAAGCCGGCGGAGCTGATATTAGAGTTTTAATCGTTGGAGGAGAGATAGTAGGCGCTATGAAAAGACAGGGTGCTGAGGGAGATTTTAGATCAAACCTGCATCAAGGCGGAAGTGCAACTGCTCATAAACTTACAAGAAAAGAGAAGGCAACAGCCCTCGCTGCGGCAAAAGCAATGGGTCTTGGAGTTTGCGGAGTTGATATGATTCAATCAGCTAGAGGACCGCTGGTAATGGAAGTAAACTCTTCACCTGGATTAGAGGGAATTGAAAAATCAACAAAAATTGATATTGCCGGAAAAATAATGGATTACATTGCAAAAAATGTTGCTCCAAAATCAGAAATAAACCAAAAGAAAAGAAAAATAAAAAAAGATAGTATTGGAGCATAAAAGCTCTTGGTAATTATGGAGAAAAAATAAGAATGGAACTATTTTACGATATATTAAAACAACTTATCCGCATACCAAGCGTAGTCGGTGCCGAGCATCCGTTTTTTATGTTTATCAAAAGAGAGCTTGAAGAGCTTGGTGTAACTGTTGAATATTATGACGGGGTTCTTGTAGCAAAGGGAAACAACCCAGAGAGCGGTTACATCTCCGCACATGCCGACAGACACGGACTTATCTGCACAGGTCACAACGAGTTTCAATACGCAGCATTTATTGCAAAAAACAAGGCAGACTTAACGGGTAATTCAAGCTCGGAACAGCTGTTGCACAACTTTACTGCCAGATTTGTTGAAGAAAAAGTTCAAGCATATCAGCCGTGGTCCGGAACTTATCTGGGGCTTGGTTCAATTAAAGATGCTTTTTTGTGCGAAAGAAGAAATAATATTATTTTTAAAATAGACGGTTTTGATTATCTTTTTCCGGGGATGCCGATAGCGTTTACCGACAAACTTGAGATTAAAGACGATTTAATATCCGCACAACTGGATAATGTAATAAGCATAGCAATTATTATCTACATGTACGCAATCGGATATCAAGGAACGGCCTTTTTTACCGCTTCCGAAGAGGCTGGCAGAAGTTGGAGATTTTTACTTGAGTGGTTTAAACGCTTTAACATCAAAACAAATGAGCTGCTTGTTCTTGACACAAGCCCTTACCCGAGCCTTGAAGAGATTAGAAACATAGATATAGTGCTTAGACATAGGGACTCAAATGCCGTATTTAGATCACCCCTAAAAGATAAAATAAAAAAAATAGCTGCAAAAGAGAAGATAAAATACAATTTTAAAGACACTTATTTGAAAGATAAAATGCTTAGAAACGGTCATAAAGTATCGCTTGGCACAACTGAGCTTGGAAGACTTATCCACGCATCAAAAGGTGAAATTCAAGGAACAACTCTGCAAATACCGACAATTGGGTATCATACAGTGCATGAAACAACAACAAAAAGAGCTGTTGAGAGTATGATTACTATTTTAAAAAATATATATATAAAAATTTAGTATCTAATATAGGGAAATGCAATGATTAATATTCATGAGTTGGTTGATAATCTTCATCTAAAAGATTTAAGAAACGAAACTCATCCATCAATATTTGATGAAAATGAGCAGTATGATATGTTAATTATTAGATTGCCGATAATTCGCCAAGAGCTTGAGGTAACTTCGATTGGATTTATAATTACAGCTGATAATAGTTATCTATACGAAAGAGAAAAAGATAACTTTAAAGAGTTGGGAAATCGTTTTGAAGCTCCATATAAAATTTTAGATGAAATAATAGACCAGTTGTTAAAATCATTTGAGCGCTATCTCAATCTAATTTTAGACATGGAGGAGATGTTATATGTTAAAAAAACTACAAACTCTTTTATGAAACAATGGCTGGAGCTAAAACACAACATTACAAGAATCGAAAGAGAGTTGATGAATTCATCTTCTACGATGGACAGAGTGATTGAGTATTATGAAAAAAGTGATGGTTTTCCCATAAATCACTATATGGATTTACATGAACATATAGAACGAACTTTAAAATCTGCGACACTACAGCTATCTAAACTAGACTACCTCTATAAATTTTTCAGTGCACAAGAAAATGAAAAAATGAATCGTTCGATCTATACTCTTACAATTATCTCTGCCCTGTTTTTACCGCTAAACCTAGTTGTTGGATTTTTTGGCATGAATACCAGCGATTTGCCATTTGCAGATGGAACATCAGGAACAAAAGATGTTGCAATCTTGATGTTATGTATATCAATAATAACCATTGTTATAATTAATTTTGTAAAGAAAAAAGCTTAGGGAAGTCGTGAATGTGTCACTAAAATAGGTTAAAAACCTATTTTAGAAGGAGAAATAAAATTTTAGATATTAATAAATATCTGAAGTAGGGTGGTTAGGCTTACTTATTGGAGCTTGTGTCTCTTTAGTATCATAATGTACTATGTTGTCGGCTTGAAGAGCACCTAATGTCAATGCGATTAATAAAATGAACTTTTTCATTTTGGTTTCCTTTGGTAAGAGAGCGTTACCCTCTAAATTTTTAAATCGGAGTAATTTTATCCGATTTAACTTTTATCTTTCTTATCACTTTTTGATTACATAATTGTTTTAAGATTTAATTTATTTTATGATAGAGTTACACAACTATTTAAGGGGCTGTATGCAGTTTAACCGCGTTCATATCGAAGTAACCAACATCTGCGGTCTTGCCTGCAGCTTCTGCCCGCCAAAAATAAATCCATCAAAAACCATGTCGCTTCTATTTTTTGAAAAAGTGCTCTTGGAGCTTCGTCCGTATACAAAAACTCTTGCTTTTCATGTAATGGGCGACCCTCTGACGCTCTCAAATCTGGATGAGTATCTTGATGTTGCAGATAAATATGGGTTTGAAGTTGAGCTTACGACAAGCGGTTACTATCTTGGCAAAACAAAAGCTCAAACTCTCTTCCATAAAGCAGTTCGCCAGCTCAATATCTCCCTAAACAGCTTCAATAAAAACAGCCTGAATATGACATTTGATGAGTACATAAACGCTGTTTTATATGTATGTTCGCAAAAGGTGGAACACTACCCAAAACCGTTTGTAAATCTCCGTCTTTGGAATCTTGACGATGTTTGCAGCGAAGCCGATTACAACAGTCTGTTGTTTGAAAGATTAGGCTCTTTTTTCAACATCTCTATTGACGCTGATAAAATCTATAAAGATAAAATCAAATCAATCCGCTTGGACTCAAAACTGTTATTAAATTTTGATAGTTACTTTGAGTGGCCATCCCTTGCCTCCGCACATGAAAGTGACGGTACATGCTACGGTTTAAAATCACATATCGGGGTTCTTGCAAACGGAACCGTGATACCATGTTGTCTTGATGGCGACGGGGTTATAGCGCTCGGGAACCTGCATGACGCTTCGCTTGAAGAGATACTGAACTCAAAAAGAGCCAAAGATATGATTGAGGGTTTTAAAAACTTTAAGGCTGTTGAAGAGCTTTGCAAAAAATGCAGTTATAAAGATAGGTTTGCTCAAATATGATAAACCCTAAATCAGCTATAATTGCGCATGTCAAAATTTAAAGTTTATTCAGATTATTCTCCAGCCGGAGACCAGCCAAAAGCCATTGAAACCCTGAGCGAATCCATACTAAATGGTAACCGTTATCAAGCGCTTGAGGGCGTAACGGGAAGCGGCAAGACCTACACGATGGCAAGCGTCATAGAAAAAGTGCAGATGCCAACCATCATCATGACGCATAACAAAACTCTTGCAGCTCAGCTCTACAGCGAGTTTCGCCAATTTTTTCCAAATAACCATGTAGAGTATTTCGTAAGCTACTACGACTACTATCAGCCAGAGGCGTACATACCCCGTCAAGATTTATTTATAGAAAAAGACAGTGCCATAAATGATGAACTAGAGCGAATGAGGCTCTCTTCTACCGCAAATCTTCTCTCTTATGATGATGTCATAGTCATAGCTTCCGTCTCCGCAAACTACGGTTTGGGTGACCCTGAAGAGTATGAGAAGATGGTTCAGGTTGTAGAAGTCGGGGACAGCATCGCGCAAAAAAAGCTTCTTCTTCGTCTTGTGGAGATGGGTTATAGCCGAAACGACACATACTTCGACAGCGGGCAGATAAGAGTTAACGGCGAGAGTTTGGATGTTTATCCGCCCTACTTTGAGCAAGAGGCCATCCGCATAGAGTTCTTTGGAGATGAGATTGAGGCCATCTACACATTTGATATCATCGACAACAAAAAACTTGAAGAGCATAAAAAATTTACCATCTACGCAACCTCACAATTCAGCGTGACCCAAGAGAAGATGGCAGTTGCTATAAAACGCATAGAAGAGGAGCTTGACGAGAGGCTTGCATACTTCCAAAAAGAGGGCAAACTTGTCGAGTATCAGCGTCTTAAACAGAGGGTAGAGTTTGATTTGGAGATGTTACAGACTACGGGAATGTGCAAGGGTGTTGAGAACTACTCAAGACTTTTGACAAACAAAAAACCCGGAGAGGCTCCATATACGCTTTTGGACTACTTTGAACTTCACCACAAAGAGTATCTGGTTATTGTAGATGAGTCTCATGTTTCACTTCCGCAGTACCGAGGAATGTATGCGGGGGACAGAGCCAGAAAAGAGGTTCTGGTAGAGTACGGATTTAGGCTTCCGAGTGCTTTAGACAACAGACCCCTAAAAGCCGATGAGTATATAAATAAAGCTCCTCACTATCTTTTTGTCTCTGCAACACCCTCCATTTACGAACTTGAGATGTCAAGCGTTATAGCAAAGCAAATCATCCGCCCAACAGGACTTTTAGACCCTGTTTTGGAGATAAAACCATCAACCAATCAGGTTGAAGATATACATGATGAGATTAAAAGAGTTATTTTAAAAAATGAGCGGGTTCTAATCACGGTTTTAACAAAAAAAATGGCGGAGGCGCTTACAAAATATCTAGCCGATTTGGGCATAAAAGTCGAATATATGCACTCTGACATAGACACCATACAGAGAAATCAGATTATCCGCTCACTCCGCCAAGGCGAGTTTGATGTCTTAATCGGAATAAATCTTCTTCGCGAGGGACTGGATTTGCCGGAGGTTAGTCTTGTAGCTATTTTAGATGCGGACAAAGAGGGATTTTTAAGAAGCGAAACTGCCCTCATTCAGACCATAGGGCGCGGAGCTAGAAACTCAAACGGCAGAGTAATTTTATACGCAAATAAGATTACAAACTCTATGCAAAAAGCGATTGACATAACCAACGCCAGAAGAGAGATGCAGGATAAATACAATAAAGCTCATAATATTACGCCGACTACTACCATCCGCAAACTAGATGAAAATCTCAAAGTAGAGGACTATGGTGCTATTTACCAAAAGCACAAAAAAATGGATAAAATACCGGCATCAGAGAGAAAAGCGATGATAAAAGTGCTATCTCTTAAGATGAAAGAGGCGGCAAGAGAGCTGAACTTTGAAGAAGCAGCCCGTCTTCGCGATGAAATAACAAAAATTAAAAAATTATAGGACTATTATGGAAGATACATTTAGCAATTTGGCAACTTACGGATATATAGGGCTGTTTCTCTACTCGCTTGGCGGCGGATTTGTGGCGATAGTTGCCGCAGGCGTTCTATCTTACTTGGGTAAAATGGATTTGGGATTATCAATTTTCATAGCTTTTGTAGCAAATGCAATGGGCAGTTTTTTACTTTTTTATATGGCAAGATATCAAAAAAGCATGATGATGGAAGGACTGCGCAAACATAGAAGAAAATTGGCACTTGCCCATATTTTACTCAAGAAAAATGACTCATGGATTATAGTTGTTCAAAAATTTATCTATGGCATCAAAACAATCATTCCTATTACAATCGGGCTTACAAAATATGACTTTAAAAAGTTTGCTATTTTTAATGTTTTTGGTGCAGGAATCTGGGCATTGGTTTTTGGATTTGGAAGTTACTACTCAGGCGGTTTTTTAGTGAAAATAGCGGAGTCGGTCAGTCAAAAGCCTTGGATAGCACCTATTGTTTTAGTACTATTTGGCGGGACTTTATGGTTATATGCAACTCAAGCTACAAAGAAAAAAATTAAATAGAGAGGAAATTAACTCTCTATTTGTGGTCCAGCGGCAGAATAGTCAAACTCACTATCCTCATTTTGGTATTTCTTAAAGTTAGCAATAAACATCTCTGCTAAAGTATCTCTAGTTTTGTCAAACGCATCTTTATCACTCCACGCATTGCGAGGATTTAATATCTCAGGATTGATATTTCCAAGAGTTTTTGGAACATGAAGCTTAAATGTTCTTGTAACATCAAACTCGCTACTCTTAATGCTTCCGTCTAATATGGCATTTATACAAGCGCGAGTATCTTTAATGCTCATTCTTTTGCCTACTCCATAAGCTCCGCCGGTCCAGCCAGTGTTAACAAGATAAACATTTACGCCGTGTTTATCAATTTTTTCACCAAGAAGTTTCGCATATACGGTTGGATGAAGAGGCAAGAATGCCTCCCCAAAACAAGCGCTAAATGTCGCAACAGGCTCCGTAATACCGCGCTCTGTTCCCGCAACTTTAGCAGTATAACCGCTTAAAAAGTAGTACATAGCTTGTTCACGAGTAAGTTTTGAGACAGGAGGAAGAACACCAAAGGCGTCCGCACTTAAAAAGATTATATTTTCAGGATGACCTGCATTTAGAGAAACTTCATGATTTTTTATATGCTCTATCGGGTAAGAGACACGGGTGTTTTCTGTTTTACTTCCATCATCATAATCAACTTCGCCATCATCATTTAAGACAACATTCTCAAGCAAGGCGGCTGATTTGATTGCGTTAAAAATCTCAGGCTCATTATCGCCATTTAGGTTAATAACCTTGGCATAACATCCGCCCTCAAAGTTAAATATGCCCTTGCTGTCCCATCCATGTTCGTCGTCACCGATAAGTTTTCTGTGCGGATCAGTTGAAAGTGTTGTTTTTCCGGTTCCGCTAAGTCCAAAGAAAAGTGCGGTATCACCTCTTTCTCCAACATTTGCAGAGCAGTGCATAGGAAGTTTGTTTTCTAACGGCAACCAGTAATTCATCATCGAAAAAATTCCTTTTTTCAACTCGCCGCCGTACCAAGTACCGCCAATAATTGATAAGTTATTTTCTATATCAAACAGAACAAATACTTCGGAGTTAAGTCCATGCTCTTTCCACTTCTGATTTACTGCCTTACAAGCATTTAAAACTGTGAATTGCGGTTTAAAATTTTCGAGTTCTGAAGGAGTCGGGCGAATAAACATATTTTTAACAAAGTGTGCCTGCCAAGCTATTTCGGTAATAAAACGGATTGAACGCTTTGAATCAACACTCGCACCGCTATAAACATCGGTTACATACAAATCTTTACCGGATAACTGCTCTCTTGAAACTTCTAAAAGTTCATTGAAAACTTCTTCGCTGATTTTTTGGTTTATATGACCCCACGCAATATGTTTGTTTGAAGGATCTCTATCTACGAAATATTTATCTTTTGGACTGCGCCCCGTAAATATACCCGTATCTACGGCAGTGGCACCTTTTTTTGTAAGAGTACACTCTTTATTTTCAATCTCATGTCGAATCAACTCATCATAACCAAGATTATGATAAATTTTACCAACATTCTTTAAACCTATTTCTTCTAACTCGGTTAAGTTCATAACTTGCCTTATGGTGCTTTTTAATTATGGATGAAATTATACACTTAATAAACATAAATTAAAAGTAAATATCTATTTGGTTTTATAATTTTAACAACTTTTTTATAACTGCAATAAAGAAAAATTAGTTTAAGTATTTTTTGCTAAAATTTCACCCTTGCTCGCATAACTCAGTTGGTAGAGTGTTACCTCGACAAGGTAAAAGTCACTGGTTCGAGTCCAGTTGTGAGCACCATCATTTATTACTACTAATTACTTATTTTAGGCACTTTCAGCTCTCCTTATGTTCTACTTGTTACAATTTCAATATATCCTTTTACTACCAATTACTGATTAAAAAGTGGGGTAAAAAGTGGGGTAAGATTTGGAGCTTAACTATGTCTAATCTGATAAAAACAAAATTTGCAGGTATCTACTACAAAGAAGATTCACAAACCAAAGTAAAAACATACATTGCCAGAATCAAGATAATAGGCGTTATCGACACCGAACAGGTAGTAGGATACTCCAATGATGCGATTCGCACGAACCCATCTATAGCCTTTCAAAAAAGAAATGAGCTCATACAAAAAATAAAAGCCGGTGATTCAATAAGAGCAGAAGATAATCCGACATTAGATTCATATTTTAAAGAGTATATGGATTTTAAAGAGAGCGGCAATTTATTATCTTCTAAAAAAATTGTTGTCTATAAATCGTTTTACCACACTCATTTACCACACTCTCTAAAAATTAAAAAACTCAAGCAAATCACAAAAGATGATTTTCAAAAAGTTATTAACAGTATGGTAAAAAATGGAAATAAACCAAGTTTTATAGATACTGTAAAAACTTGCTTCTCTCCAATCTTCAATGACGCGGTTGATAAAGGTATTGTTCCAAAAAATATTATCAAAGGTCTTAAATTTCCCGATTATGATCCAAATAAATATTTTAATTTGCCTGACGATAAAGTTAAAGCTCTTTTTGAAGCAATAATGAATATCGCAAATAATAAATACCGTATTATGTTTATGTTTTTGCTAAGAGGTAGAAGAGCCGGGGAAGTTTTATCTATGCAGTGGTCGGATGTAAACTTTGAAAACAAAACTTACACCATCAGAGACTCTCAATCAAAGGTAAGAAAAAATCTCATTTTTTCACTTGACGATGAGCTTATAGCACATTTTGAGTATTTAGATAAAAAAGAGAGTGGTTTTATCTTTATAAACCCAAAAACAAATAAACCTTTTTTTACATTTCCTATACGGGTGTGGAACCGCATTAGAAAAGATATAGGAATAGAAGAAATGACAATACATGATTTTAGGCACTTACTAGGTTTTACACTAATAAATAATGGTGTACCGATAGAGAGCGTTTCAAGAGCACTAGGACACTCTAAAATTACAACCACTCAAAGATATTCAAATCAAAAGGAATTAATGGCTAAAGAAGCCGTTGAAGTACATTTAGAGATTATGAGGAACAAGTAAGAAGTAATATACATCCTCTTATACACACTGTCTTTAGTTATATCATAAAAAATACTAAACTCATGTAATATGGTAAACTACAAATAATATTTTTTCAATTAACAAAAGGATTTAAGATGAGCGCTAACAATAATTCAAATTCAGCAGCGGCAGGGCAGACAATAAGAGAGGGTGGGTTTATAGCGAGATTATTTGCGTATGCTTTTTTCTTTATACCTCTTTATCTTGTTGGTGTTTGGCTTATGTTAATGTCAGATGCAGAATGGACAAAGAGTGGTTTAACTGGTGTTATGATTATTGATTCGTCAATATTTATAATGATTTTTGCGTCCCCTTTTATCCTCTGGGAGAGAAGCGTAAGAAAGTTTAGAAGAAAACATGGGTTGAGTATTTGGAAGAATATCGCTGCTGAACTTGAGCAGATGGAAGTTGACCAGAGAGTTGCAAAAGAGCATAAGGCGTTTGTTAATAACGGTTTGGTTAAAGAGGCTGTGGTTGACAAAGGTGATATCGGGTATTGGCATGGGCTTTTTGAGAAGGGTGCTATTACTAAGGAGCAGTTTGAGGCGAAGAGGGCTGAGCTGCTTTAAGTAGCAGCTCTTGTTTAAAGCTTTTTTAACTTCCATATTTGGAGATAAAGAAGCGGGAGAGATACGATAATTGTATCTCTGATTTTACGACCGATATTACCGGCAACTATTTTCTTTTTAACATTTTCTAGCGCATAAATAATTTTGTTTTTTATTAGAATTTCAGATTTATAATATTTTAATTTACTATTAAATATATAAATAATTATTAAAACGAAAAATGCCCCTAAAATAATTATTTGTTCTGTAATCATCATTTTAACAGACTCCCATCTTTGAAATTATCTCTTGCTTTTGCTAAATCTTTAGTGTTTTCAATATGATATCTAAGACTTGTTATCGTCACGGGCTTATCTAATTTTGTATTTATTATTTTTAAAATACTGCTTTGAGCTACATCCATATTTAAAAGCCCTAATATCTCTAAATTAAAAGGGTCTAAAACTCTTACTTTTGCTTTTGCACCCTTTGGTCTTCCTAACTGTTTGCCAGAGGCTTTAGCAGCAGCTAAGCCTTGCTTAGTGCGTTCACTTATAATTTCTCTTTCTGTTTGTGCAAAATACCCATAGATAGCAAGCAAAAGAGAAGATAAAGCACTGTTTTGATTTGTTGATAATTCTGGTTGATTGACGAATATCAGTTTTATGCCAGCACTATTAAATCTCTCAATTAGATTTAAAATCTCAAGCATGTTGCGACCTAAGCGTGAGAGTTCTGTACAGATAAGAGTATCTCCGGAGTGAAGTTTTAAAAAGAGCTCATCAATTTTTCTTTTTTTTAAATCGCCTTTAGATGATATTTCAAGCTCTACAAACTCATCTATAGTGAGCTTGTGAGAGTGAGCATACTCTAATATCTTATGCTTTTGGTTTTCGAGGTTTTGTTTATCAGTACTTACTCTTATGTATCCTAGTATCATCTTTTTTCACTTTTTGTGTACAGTGCTAATATATCTTTAACTATTTTATTAATTCTACTCTCACTGTATGGGCTTTGATTAATTATAGAATCCTCATAGTATTTTACTCTTTCATAGCCGTATAAACCAGCACTTTCGGATTGTTGAATTTCTCGTAATGATTTTAATTTGTCTTGTCCACTTAATAAGTAATTTGGACACCATTCAATATTAGTTATTAAGCCATCTATTGCATCAAGTATTTCAGCTTTTTTTCTAAATTGATAAGTTGTAAAATCTAATATTTGCTTTTCAATACCTACTTCTACCCAGGCATGTATCATTATAGAATTTTCTTCATCACTATGTGTTGTTGAATTTGGCAAATGAGTTAATATGTCATTGTTACCAGTTCCTACGCTCCAGCAGGCGTAACCTATAGCAATTTCACTATTTATATTTTGTTTTAATAAGATAGAATTTACAACATGTGCGACTAAAATACAATTATTTGTTTCTATTCTATCTTTATCCATTGTCTCTAAATATGACTCAAAGAGTGCGTTTAAATTAATATTTTTCATTACAATTTATGCACTTCTTCTATTTCTATCTGGTATTACACCATCAAATTTCCACAACCATGGAATAAAACTTTTAGCAGTTAATGTCTCTTTGATATCTGATTCCGCAAAATCATCTTTTATTGCATAATAACTAAAATAAAACGCTTTGTCATCTTGGTAATCACCATTGCGATTCAATAATGCAACTACTAAAGAAGTATCATTTTTTTCTACAATCTGCCAAAATTTAATATTATCATTGTAGCCTTCTTCCAAAATGTCACCAATATTTAAAGATTTAATTCTCTCTTGATTTTCGGCTACTTTTTTCTTTTTTTCCTCTAGCTCATAAGCTTCCCTCTCTGCATTTTTCGCCTCAAGTTTTTTAATATATTCTTGAATATCTTTAAAAGTTCCACGAAATGATGAATAAGGTTCAAATACTTCTATTGAACTTCCATCTTTTCTGTGTGTATAGCAAACATCAATATGATGTGGCTCAGTTTTAGATATAGATTCCCATCCATCATGTTCACCTTTTACTGAATAAAATAACCAACCATCAACCCATTTAAACTTACTTAAGTGTAAGCAACCTTTTGTTCTTTCCGAATATAAATTTATATCACGCTCGCTAAACCAAATAAGAACATTCTCTTTATTTAGAAAATATTCATTTAATTCTTTCCAATTTTTAGCCGCCATTTTCAAGTCCTTAATATAGAATTGTGTTTTATTGAGTAAATTATACATCAATAAAATAATAAAGTCAAGCGTTTATATATATTATTATGAAGTATTCTAACGGTCGTTTTTTTGTAATATATCTTTCTTTTTAAAACTCTTTTTTGTTAAATAGTTGTAGATGTATTTTTGGGAATAAATAAAATACTAAATTCAAGTAATATGGTAAACTACAAATAATATTTTTCAATTAACAAAAGGATTTAAAATGAGTCAAAATCAAACCGCAACTCTCAATAGAAGAGCGCCAAACGCCTTGGAGGCAGGTTTTATGGCTAGATTAGCAATATATGCTTTTTTCTTTATAC
>Ga0156164_141_pt1 | contig 39443 bp, 46 predicted proteins | sample RifCSPlowO2_12_FD_107817 | JGI IMG/M metagenome (GOLD analysis project Ga0156164, IMG submission 107817) | Sulfurimonas sp. RIFCSPLOWO2_12_36_12 | reverse complement strand
TCTGTGGAGGGTTTTTACACTAAAAAAGTTGTAACAGACCTAAGTGCCAATATGTTAGAGTTTAACAAAAGAATATATTTTTATATAAAATCACCGTCCTCCTCGGTTCTTATTCTTGATGAGGAGCTAAAACCGTATAAATATTGGAATGTTGCTTACTCATACTTGGTGATTATATTGATAATCTCTTTCTCTTTTGTCTTGATTTTACGAAAATTAAGACCGTTGATAAGGCTTAGAAAAAAAATTGCACTTTATGGTGATGGGGATATGAATATATCTTTTAGGGCTAAAGGTCATGACGAAATAGCATTAGTCTCAAATGAGCTTGAAGCGACAAGAAGAAAAATTAATATTATTTTAGAATCAAGAACCCTCTTTTTGCGAAATATTATGCATGAACTAAAGACACCTATTGCAAAAGGAACAATCGCAACTCAAATGTTGGAGTCTCAAAAACAGAAGGATAGATTCAGCTCTATTTTTGGTCGTTTAGAGTCGCTAATCAATGAATTTGCTCTCATTGAAGAGGTTACGAGCCTTGGAGATAAAACAGATTTTAAAGAGTATCGGCTTGTTGATATAATTGACGGTGCTATCGATATGGCGATGGTAGAGAGAAGCAGTGTAACAGTCAATGTTGATGCTGCTCATAAGATTAACGCAAATTATAGACTCTATACAACCGCCATAAAAAACATGATAGATAACGGTATAAAATATTCAACAGATTCGCATGCAACAATCTTAATAAAAGAGGGCGAATTGGCATTTGAGAGCAAAGGAGCCTGTATCTCACATCCTCTTAAGTATTATATAGAGCCTTTTACCAAAGACAATCCCTCAAAAAATAGTTTTGGGCTTGGTTTGTATCTTGTTGATTCTATTTTAAAAGTTCATCATCAAGTTTTAGCGCATGAGTATGAAAACGGTGTAAATCGTTTTATATTTGCGTAAGTTTTTATATGTAAACTATTAGGATGGAGAGATATATGAAGAAAGCAACATTTATTTTATTGGCACTGTCTCTTTTTACTTTTGGCTGGATTAGCCATATACTCTATGACGATATAAAAGAATTTTTCAGAGAAAAAACTCTAAATAAGATAAAAAAAGGCGGAGTTCTAAATGTTGTATTGCTCAACTCGGCATCAACATATTATATAGGTTCAGACGGACCAAAAGGTTTTGAGTACGACCTTCTTGATGCCTATGCAAAACATTTGGGAGTTAAGTTAAATATAACCACTGCCAATACTATAAAAGAGGCAATCGAGCTTAGCAAAAATCCGGATATTCATATTACATCAGCCGCACTCTCCAAAACAAAAGAGAGAGAAAAAACATTTAACTTTGGACCATCATATTTTGAAGCCCAAGAGCAGGTAATTTGTAATAGAAAAATGTTGTCGGATGGAAGATTTCCAACCAATGTTGATGATTTGTCAGGTCTTAAAATTGTTGTCGGAGAAGACACCAGCCACAGCGAAACAATAGAGCAGTTAAAGGCAGAGGGAGTTGATATAAATGCAACTTACGCCTCAGAATATTCAACTGAGGAGCTTATTGCACAAGTGGACTCCAACGAGATAGACTGCACCATTGTGGATTCAAATATATACGCACTAAATCAGCGCTATTTTCAAAATATAGCACTTGCGTTTGATATAAGCAGCAGGGCACAGCAGGCATGGGTTTTGACACCGGACTCTCAAATGTTAAAAGAGGATATGTACTCTTGGTTAAATTCATTTAATCAAAGCGGAGAGATGGCTCGTTTGAAGGATCACTACTACAGCTATGTTCTTTTCTTTGACTATTATGACACCGTAATGTTTAATAAGAGAATAGATACGGTATTGCCACAATATAAAAAATATTTTAAGGAGGCTTCTTTAAAATATGATATCCCATTTTCCGTATTAGCAGCGCTCTCATATCAGGAGTCCCATTGGAGTTCAAATGCAATAAGCAACACTGGAGTTAAAGGTCTTATGATGCTGACGCAATCAACGGCAGACCATCATGGTGTTAAAAATAGGGTTGACCCGAAGCAGAGTATATTTGGCGGAGCAAAACATTTAGATTTAATGATAAAAAGTGTTCCAAGCGAAGTTGTCGGAGAAGACCGTCTGAAATTTGCACTTGCTGCTTACAATATCGGGCTAGGGCATATTTTTGACGCTCAAAAACTGGCACAACAGATAGGATTAAATCAAAATAGTTGGACGGATTTAAAAACAGTTTTACCGCTTCTTTCTCAAAAAAAGCATTACAAAACACTTAAACACGGATATGCTAGAGGCGGTGAAGCGGTTAGATATGTTGATGCAATATATGATTATATGAGTATTTTACAAAAAAGTGAAGGTGTTTGAGTTTTAAAAAAAACCCAAACATTTAGTAATAATTAGAGAGGTGAGCCCTCTTTGCCGCTAGCTAAAGAGCTTAAAAAAGTCTCCATATCGTACTTAACTCTATATTCAGGTGTCATTATATGGATGAGAATATCGCCTAAGTCAATAACAATCCAATCGCCGCTCTCATCTACTGCATTAAATTTTTCTGCCGGTTTAAGTTCAGTTTTTAGATGATCCAGCAGAGCCGAAGTGTGTCTTTGACCGAGTGATGATGCAATAATTGCATAATCAACGAAATAATTTTTGTCACGAAGATCAAAAACCTCGATATTTTCTGCTTTGTTTTTATCTAAAACTTCTGTTATTTTTTCTATTCTGTTTTGCAACGGTTTTTCCTTGTAAAAATTATATATCTCTTTTGCACATTTTTTTGGCAGCTTTGAAATTTCAATATTTTCTCTAACTTCTGTAGATGATATTTTCTCATCGACATTAAGTCTCAAAAACTCTTTTGGAATCTCAATATTATCTCTTGGAGCTATAATAAATGTAACCAACTCTCTAAGCTCATTATAATTATTCCACATATGAAGCAGAGCAAGGTTGTCTGCACCGATTACAAGATATATTTTTTTATAACTCTTTAAAAGGTGCTTAACAGTTGCTATGGTTGGTACTTGCTTCTCTTGCGAAACTTCATAATCAGAAATCTCAACATTTTCATAGTCGCTAAAAATCTCTTTCAGCCATTTCATCCTAAGAGATGAAGGAGCATAAAATTTTGATTTAAAAGGATTTAAAAATGTCGGCATTATTATAACTTTGTCAATTTCTTTGAATTCTTTCAAAGCCTTAACAATAGCCTCATGACCGATATGCGGTGGGTCAAAGGAACCACCAAAAAGTGCGATTGTGTCCATATTTAAAGCGAATTATAACTAACTTTAGGTAAAATTGCCCAATTTTTATTTTAATTAGGAAATATAATGGCACTAAAAATAGCAATTAACGGATTTGGTAGAATCGGTCGCTGTGTAGCTCGCATAGCTGCAACTAGAGATGATATAGAAATAGTAGCTATAAATGACATGGCTAGCATGGACATGATGCTTTATCTTCTTAAAAATGACTCTGTTCATGGAACATTTCGCAGCAGTGTGGCGCAACTTGATGAGCACAACATCACAATTGACGGCAATAAAATCAGAGTATTTAATGATCGTGATCCGAAAAATTTAAAGTTTGCCGAGTGCGGTGCAGAGATTGTTTTAGAGTGCACAGGCGTATTTTTAAGCCAAGATGATGCTAAAGTTCATATCGATAACGGCATAAAAAAAGTTCTATTCTCCGCTCCTGCAAAAGATGATACCCCGACATTTGTTATCGGTGTAAATGAGCATCTTTATGCTGGACAAAAAATAGTTTCAAATGCTTCTTGTACAACAAACTGCCTTGGTCCTATCGCAAAAGTTTTAGATGATGTTTTTGGGATTGAAAAAGGTCTTATGACGACTATCCACTCATACACGAATGATCAAAATATTCTTGATGTAAAACACTCAAAAGACAAGCGCCGTGCGCGTGCCGGAGCAATAAACATGATTCCGACTACGACTGGTGCCGCAAAAGCTATCGGCTTGGTTCTTCCTCAGCTTAAAGGCAAACTTCATGGGCAGAGCGTTCGTGTTCCTACGCCAAATGTATCTATGGTTGACTTAAATGTAATTGTTAAAAGAAAAACTACAAAAGAGGAAGTAACTGCCGCATTTAACAAAGCAGCAGAGGGAAGTTTAAAGGGAATCATCTTGATGGACAAAGAGATGAGAGTTTCTCAGGATTTCGTAGGGTGTGAGTACAGCTCTGTCGTTGCAGAGGATTTGACTCAGGTTATTGATGGCGATATGGTTAAAATTATGGCTTGGTATGACAACGAGTGGGGCTACTCTACTAGACTTATAGACATGGCGTTACATATTAGCAAATAGGATAGAATTTGGAACTTTTAAATATAAAAAATTTAGATCTAGCTGGTAAAAAAGTTTTTATCAGATGTGATTTTAATGTACCGATGGATGAGTTTGGAAACATATCGGATGATCGCCGTATCCGCTCGGCACTCTCAACTATTAATTTCTGTTTAGATCAGGAGTGTGCGGTTATTTTGGCATCTCATCTTGGTCGTCCGGATGGTCAGGTTGTTGCTAAGTACTCTTTAATTCCTGTTGCAAGAAGAATTCAGCATCTGTTAAAGAGAGAAGTAATCCTTGCAAAAGATGTTATTGGAGAAGATGCGCTTGCAAAAGCTTCGGTTCTAAAGAGCGGCGAGGTTTTGATTTTAGAAAATCTTCGTTATGAAGAGGGCGAGACAGAAAATGATGAAGAGTTATCAAAAAAATTAGCTTCAATGGCTGATTATTATATTAATGATGCTTTTGGGGTGAGCCATCGTGCACACTCTTCAGTAGAGGGAATTACGCACTTCTTTGATGAAAAACACAAAGCTGCGGGCTTTTTGCTTCAAAAAGAGATAGAGTTTTTAGGCAAAATTATACAAAAACCGGTTCGTCCGTTTGCGGCTATTATCGGCGGTTCAAAGGTCTCCGGTAAACTTGAAGCACTTATTAACCTGCTTCCTCGTGTTGACAAGGTGCTGATTGGCGGGGGAATGGCATTTACATTCTTAAAAAAACTTGGTTATAACATAGGAGCTTCACTTGTTGAAGACGATTTGCTTGAAGAAGCGGGTCGTATAATGGATGAAGCCAAGAGACTAGGTGTTAAATTTTATCTGCCTGTTGACCTTGTTGTAGCTGAAAAATTTTCAGAGGATTCTATAAGTAAATTAGTTTCAGCTCAGGAGATTCCTGATGGTTGGATGGGACTTGATATCGGGCCTGCAACCGTAAGACTTTACGGAGAGGTTTTAAATGATGTCCAAACGGTTCTTTGGAATGGACCGATGGGCGTTTATGAGATGGATAAATTTTCACGAGGCTCAAACAAAATAGCTCACTTTGTAGCAGATAGCTATGCAACAACCATAGTTGGCGGTGGAGATACGGCGGACTTGGTTCAACGCATAGGTGTCGATGATGAGATGACATTTATCTCAACCGGCGGAGGAGCTTCTTTGGAGTTGCTTGAGGGTAAAATTTTACCGGGCGTAGCATCTTTGATGACTAAAGAGGACTGATTTATGATTATTGCAGCAAACCTGAAAACCAATCTTACAAGAGAAAAAACTACAAAATACATAAAAGAAGTAGAGAATTTTTTAAGTAAAAATAGTATCTCGCAAGAGGTTTTTGTTTTTCCTGCAATATCAAGTTTGAATCTGCATGCGGGAAAAATTGTTGTTGGAGCCCAAAATGCATATCCGGCAATAAACGGAGCGTTTACCGGCGAGATAGGGTATGAGCAGTTAGAAGAGTTTGGTATAAAAACTATTTTGATAGGACATAGCGAGAGAAGACATATAATAGGCGAAACACAAGAGGAGTTGGTTGAAAAATTTAACTTCTATAAAAATCTTGGTTTTAAAATTATTTATTGTGTCGGTGAACCTTTAAATGTAAGAGAAGCCGGATTTGAGAAAATGATGGAGTACATTTCAAAGCAGTATGAGGGTATAGATTGTAACTATGAAAATCTGGTTATTGCTTATGAGCCGGTTTGGGCAATCGGAACAGGTCTTACTCCGACGGTGGACGATATTGTAGCAATACATAAAGAGTTAAAAAAGAAATCAAGCGCACCGCTTCTTTATGGAGGCAGTGTAAAAGTTACAAATGCGAAAGAGGTTTTGGCTCTTGATGGCGTTGATGGCGTTTTGGTTGGCAGTGCGGCGCTTTATGCGGAGCATTTTTGTACGATGTGCGAATATGCACAGGCATTAGGAAAATAAAATTTAATATCTGACGCTAAATGCGTCAGCTTTAGTGCCATAGCGGCTAGCGTAAATGGCGGAATCGGGGTACCCCTTGAGGGTATACTTCCGACATTGTGTAAATTAAATAAAAAGGGAGATGGTTGTATGTTAATGAAGGGCAAAAAAGGCTTAATTGTAGGTCTTGCTAATAATAAATCGATTGCTTACGGTATAGCAAAAGCATGTGCAGAGCAGGGCGCGGATATGGCGTTTACATATCTTAACGATGCGCTTAAAAAAAGAGTTGAACCTATTGCATCTGAATTTGGAAGTGAGAAGGTTTATGAACTTGATGTCTCAAACGAAGAGCACATGGCAAACATTGCCTCACTTGTTGCAAAAGATTTCGGCAAAATTGACTTCTTGGTCCACTCTGTTGCATTTGCACCAAAAGAGGCGCTTAGCGAGCCGTTTATGAAAACTACTAAACAGGCATTTCAAATTGCTATGGATGTATCTGTATACTCTTTGATAGATTTGACAAACCGTCTAGAGTCTGTTTTGGCAGATGACGCTTCTATTATCACTCTCTCATATTTGGGCGGACCAAAATACATTGTAAACTACAATGTAATGGGTGTTGCAAAAGCAGCATTAGAGTCAACAGTTAGATATATGGCTGTTGAACTCGGAAGCAAAGGTCAACGTGTAAACGCAATCTCTGCTGGACCTATAAGAACACTTGCAGCTGCTGGCATAGGTGATTTTAAACAGATTCTTAACTGGAATGAGATTAACTCTCCGCTAAAGAAAAATGTAACGATTGAGCAAGTCGGCAACTCTGCTATGTATCTTTTAAGCGATTTGGCTTCAGGTGTGACAGGCGAAGTTCACTATGTCGATGCAGGATATAACATTATGGGCATGGCTGCTGCCGAGACAACCCCGGATGGTAAAACTGTTCTCTCTTGGGACGCAGCTAAATAGACACTACTTTTAATATGCAGTTCAGCTCTTGCTAAAAGATTTGAACTGCTTCTTCTATTCTCTTATAACTTCTACTGCTTTAAATTTAATCAACTGTTTCTATTAATCATAAAACCAATATGTCATAATCTCTTTATCAGAAAAAGGATATAAAATGAAATTGGTTAAACTAACTTTATCGGTAGCGCTCATTGCTGCAACGGCATTTGCAGAGGAAGAAAAATCAGATTTTGGCGTAAGCGCAAATATGGCAATTACAAGCAATTACATATGGAGAGGTATGACACAAAGCAACAATAGTCCGGCAGTTCAGGGTGGAGTTGATTTGGAGTATAAGGGCTTATATGCAGGTGTTTGGGGCTCAAACGTAGAGTTTGGAGATGGAAAAAATTCTTTAGAAGCAGATTTGTACGGAGGGTATAAAGGAGAGTTGGCAGGAGTCGGCTTTGATATAGGAGCAATACAGTATGTTTATCCAAATATGTCTGATGAGTATAACTTTGCAGAGGTATATTTCGGGCTAAGCAAAGAGTGGGAAAAATTTGCTCTTAGCGCAAAGTACAGTGTAGGTGTTGAGACGGATGATTTAAATCCTGAAGATTTTTGGGAAGTTGGAGCCTCAGCTAAATTGCCGTACGAAATGGGCATAAAAGCAGGTTATGGAGAGTACCATAACATTGGTGCATACTACTCTGTCGGGTTAAATAGATCTTTTGAAAAATTTAATTTAAGCGTTGCATACATAGATTTTAATCACGATATCGACTCTAGCGCTGATGAGGATAATATTGTAGCTACCGTTAGTTTTGCTTTTTAACACAAAATCATATTCCCAAAAAAGGGAGTATGAGTAATTTTATGGCAGATTTACTTCTTGCCGATAATAGGCATTGAGTTTACTTTTTGAGTGTGAGACTCTTCTAGCGTTGAGTTCTGCTCTTTGTTATAGATGGCAATTTTATCAACATACTCTTGCATAGTAAAGTTTCTGCTATCATCCTCATTTTTCTTTTTAATAGTTTCATCTTTTTCAACCCTCGGGGTCCAATCTTCTTTTACCCAGTTATCAAGAGATTGCTGCATAAAGCCACTTTGTTCTTTTTCTTTTTTACCAGAAACACTGTTCAATGCCTTGTTTTGAGATGGATTTGCTCCATCCACCTGAGAACATGAATTTAGCATAATTGCCACTGGGATGAGTAATAATAATTTTTTCATAAGGAAAGTATACATTAAAATTGTTACATAATTTATATATATTATAAAGTGAAACATTAACTTTAATTTAAGTTTCTTTCGTATATTATTATTGAATGAATGTTCATTCTTGTGTTAAAATTAAAAATCAAGGGGGGGGGGAACATTACGAAATATAATAGTTTATTTAATAAATTTATTAAAATTTAAGCATAAGTTTAATTTAAATTAAAGAAGTATATGACATAATTGTGACATATTTAAATTTGGGAGAATTAAAATGAGATTAACAAAATTAAGTTTAATAGCAGCAATGCTAATAGGTTCAACTGCATTCGCAATTGAAAATACAAAAGTTTCAGGTAATGCTAAATTATATTATGGAACACAGGACTCTGATGCAACAAATGCACCAGATATGTTTTCTAAAGATTCAGGATACACAAACTTCTCTGCTCACTTAGGTTTGACAACGGATTTAACTAAAGGTATTTCTGCGGGTGTCGGTGCACAGGTTGTAACAACTTTAGGCGTTGAGCACAACCTAGTATCTAAAGTGTGGTCAAATGCTCATACTGTTGCGGGTTCTACTGGAGCTTCATTTGCAGGAGGTGCTCAAGTTGACAGCGCTATGTGGATGGATGAAGTTTGGTTAGCGGGTTCAGCTTTTGATACAACGCTAAAGATTGGTCGTCAAACACTTGATACACCTTTGGCGTTTACTGAAACATGGGGTGTTGATAGAAACACATTTGAAGCAGTTGTTTTAATAAATCAAAGTATTAAAGATACTACATTGGTCGCAACTTCAATCGGTAAATCAAATGGTTCTGCTGATGACAGAGCAAGTTTACGTGAAGGCGGTGCAGGCAACTTAAATGATATATCTGCAACAGCAGCTGGTTATGTCGCTGCTGATGGTGTATTTTCTACATTCGGAAGTCAGGGTACTTATGCGTTTGGTGTTGTAAACAACTCTATCAAACCACTTACACTTCAAGCTTGGTACTATGACATGGTACAACTTGCTGAAGCTTACTGGTTACAAGCTGATTTAAATATGGATGGCATCCTAGCAGGTGTTCAGTATGTAAACACTCAAGCTGACACAGGTGCAAACCTAGGATCCCTTGGTGTTATCGGCGCTACTAAAGATACAAGTGCATGGTCTGCGATGCTTGGCTATGATATGAAAGATGTTGTAAAAGTTAAAGCTGCATACTCTGATGTTGATGAAGACGGTCTTTTAGGTGTTGCTAATACTGCAACTGGTTCTGTTGCTACACTTGGCGGTCAGTCAAAGCTTTATACAGAGATGAGGTGGAACTACGGTTACGTTTCTGCTGTAGGTGCCGAGTCTTTCTCGTTAACTGCTGAGGCAACTGTTGCAGGAGATATCGCTCTATTGGCAGGTTACTATAATGCAGATATCAAAACTGCTGCGGCAGATAAAGAGATGAGTGAAATAGCTTTAACTGCTTCTAAGAAATTTGGTCCATTAGATACATCTTTGGCACTTATTTTTGCTGATTTTGAAAATTCATTAGCTCCGGCAAATGATGTTAAAACTACTGACGTGCAGGTATATTTAACTTATAATTTCTAATCACACAGCCCCTTTTATAACTCCATTTCCCCAGCCCACATATATGCGGGGAGATGGGCTCTACTCATCCTCCCATTTCCTGTTTTATGGGAAGATGAGTAGAGTTCATTTTAATTTTTTAAGATATAATTTCCGTAATGAATAAACTAATCAAAAAACTATTTTACATACTTTTTATGTTGATTTTAATCTCCGTAATCTCCTTTTTGGCGATTCACGCGGCACCGAACAGTTTTTTTGGAGCGGGCGAGTTAAATCCAAATATGACAGAGGAGGCTATAGCGGCTCTAAAAGCTGTATATGGGCTTGATAAACCGCTCTCTCAGCAATACGTTGACTGGGTTATAAACATCTTTAGCCTAAATTTCGGCATCTCTTTTGTAACGGGTCAGGATGTGAGTTCGGAGATACTCAAGCGATTGCCTGTAACGCTTATCATGAATATTACAGCACTTGTAGCGGTATTTGTAATCTCTCTCTATTTAGGGATAAAAGCAGCGCTTAACTATGAGAAAAAGAGTGATTATATTATCCGCCAAATATCTCTTGTCTCTTTTTCTATGCCGTCGTTTTATCTCTCACTGCTTTTTATTATTCTTTTTTCTTTAACACTGGATATATTTCCAATAGCAGGTCTGCATTCCATTGAGCCAAAAGAGGGAGTTGCATATTACCTTGATATGGCGTGGCACCTTGTTTTGCCGGTCGGGGTTATGATATTTGTAGGTCTTGGCAGCATGATAATTTACATCCGCTCTCTGACTTTAGAGATACTAAAGAGTGATTACTACTACTTTGCACTCTCGCGCGGACTAAAGAAAAAAGAACTTCTTCGCTTCTACATACTTCCAAATCTTTTTCCGCCAATTATCACTCTCTTGGGACTTTCTTTGCCGGGGTTAATAGGCGGAAGCGTGATTCTGGAGTCTATCTTTGGGATAGAGGGTATGGGGCAGCTCTTTTACATGAGTGCAATGAGCCGTGACTATCCGATAATTATGGGAACTTTGATGATAACGGCATTTTTAACGCTGATTGGGAATATGATTGCGGATCTAATTCTTTTAAAGCTAAATCCGTATATGAGTAGATAATAAAATAAAAATAGTAATGCACTTGCTTCGTTATTTCATTCGTCACATAATATAAGTATGCTTCCTTACTCAATCCTCGCAATTACATCACTCTTTTTATTTTGTAAATTAACTTATGAGCTTATAAATAATTTATGAAAACAACGCTTTTAGTGCGTCAACACTGTCTTTTTGCTCTTTTGGCTCTGCAGCTTCACCGTTTTGGCTATTTTTACTATCGTTTTCAACAAGTTCAATATTTAACCCGCTAAGCATTGAAGCAAGGCGGATATTGATGCCGTTTTTACCGATAGCTTTTGATTTTTGATCAGACGGAAGTGTGATAATTGCTTTTTGCGCTTCACCGTTCTCATCTCGTACAATTTCTACAGCAGAAATAATTGCAGGACTCATGATTCTTGAGATAAAAAGTTCAGGAATGGTCGTATATTCGATACAGTCAATGTTTTCCCCGATAAGCTCTTGGCTAACCGCATTTATACGAACGCCTTTTACTCCGACCGTTGCACCTACTGCGTCAACTTGCGGGTGTGTGCTAAAAAGTGCTATTTTAGCTCTTTCCCCAGGTATGCGCGCACTTTTTTCTACAATTACGGTTCCATCTGCAATCTCAGGAACCTCAAGCGCTAAAAGCTCTTCTAAAAACTTTGGAGATGTGCGTGAGAGTTCAATCTGGATGCCGTTTTCTTTATTCATATCAACACGGCGTACGACAGCTTTTAGGTGATCGCCAACTTTAAAAATTTCACCTTTGATACGGCTTTTCATAGGCAAAACTGCGCGAATTTCGTCAATCTCTATGTATGTGGCATTTTGAGGGTCAACTCTTGTGACTCTGCCTGTAACCAACGAGCCAATCTTTGATTTGTATTTGTTAAAAATTTCGTCTTCTACCAATCTTTGAATGTGGTACTCTATTTCGCGGTGGAGCTGAGATGCGGCAGTTCTGCCATACTCTTCCAAATCATGCGGAATCTGAAGCTGATCGTCAATCTCTACCTGATCATCATACTCTTTAGCCTCTGTTATAGAGATGTAAGCCGGAGCAACTTCTTCGTCTTGGAGTCTTTTGTCATCATCTGCTACGACGGTAATTATTTGAATAACATCAATAGTTTTTGTCTGGTTATTTACAACTGCGTCAAAAGCAAATTTTTGGTTGATTACTCTTTTAGCAGTTTGAGTAAATGCTGTTTTTAGAGCTTCTATTACTTTTTCAGGCTTAAGACCTTTTTCGTGTGCGATTGCTTCAACTATGTCTAGAATTTTTTCCATTATTGTATCCTTATTAGGGTGGTCTCATAAAAAACAGTGTTAAAAAATATAAGGGATTTCTTATGAAGAGTGACATTATACCAAAATAGCATAAAATCATCTTTAATACGATTTTTAGTAGAGTTTTACTATAATGCAACAAAAGTAGAGTAGGTTTTTCTGACGCTTTATGCGTCAAGCTTTAGTGCCACAGCGGCTAGCGTAGGTGACAGAATTAGTTCTGGCGCCGTTTAAATTAAAACAAAAAGGATTTATTTATGGATTTAAAGTTTGCAAGAACAGATATTACAGCAAAGCCAAAAAAAGCGGAATTAGCAAAAATGGAAGCTAGTCTTGAGAAGGAAGACAGCGTAATTTTCTATTTTGACAGAGAAAATTCGCACAAAGATTTACTTGAACTTCAAGATTTTTTTGAATCAAAAGGTAAAAGTTTTTATATGAATGAAGTTAAATACGGACTTTCAGACAGTGAGTACATGTATCAAGTTCATATTATAAACTAAGATTTTACAGTGTCAAAAAAACTATTTATTGAAACATTGGGTTGCGCCATGAACTCCCGCGACAGTGAACATATGATTGCACAGTTGCGTGAAAAAGAGGGTTATGAGACTACCGATGATTTAAAAAGTGCTGATTTGATTATAATCAATACATGCTCTGTCAGAGAAAAACCGGTAGCCAAACTCTTTTCTGAACTTGGAGTTTTTAATAAAAAGAAAAAAGATGGTGCCAAAATCGGTGTTTGCGGTTGTACGGCATCACATTTAGGCGAAGAGATTATCAAACGCGCTCCTTATGTCAGCTTTGTTCTTGGTGCTAGAAATGTTTCTAAAATAACAGAAGTATTGCACAAAGAGAGGGCTGTTGAAGTAGATATAAATTACGATGAGAGCGAGTTTGCTTTTAATGATTTTAGAACATCACCGTATAAAGCCTACATAAATATCTCAATAGGGTGCGATAAATCATGTACTTACTGCATTGTTCCAAAAACACGCGGAGAGGAGATATCTATTCCTGCCGAACTGATTTTGCGTGAAGCACAAAAAGCCGTTAACGCTGGGGCAAAAGAGATTTTTCTTCTGGGGCAAAATGTAAATAATTACGGTCGCCGTTTTTCAGGGGATCATGAAAAAGTCAATTTTGCAGAGCTGCTTCGCCGTTTGAGTGCGATAGATGGAATAGAGAGAATCCGCTTTACATCCCCGCACCCTTTTCATATGGATGATGAGTTTATTGAAGAGTTTGCAAGAAATCCTAAAATCTGCAAATCAATGCATATGCCAATGCAAAGCGGCTCAACAAAAGTGCTTAAAGATATGAAACGAGGCTACTCGAAAGAGTGGTTTTTAGACCGTGTAGAAAAACTAAGAAGTTTTTGTCCTGAAGTTAGTATTTCAACCGATATCATAGTTGCCTTTCCGGGTGAGAGCGATGAGGATTTTGAAGATACACTTGATGTTATGAGACGCGTTAGATTTGATCAAATTTTTTCATTTAAGTACTCCGCGCGTCCTGAGACGGAAGCAGAGCATTTTACTAATGTTATTGATGATGAGACGGCTTCAAACAGACTTACAACAGTTCAAAACCTAAACACTGATATTTTGGATGAAAATAACAAAACTCATCTTGGTAAAATATATAGCGTCTATTTTGAAGATTTAAACAAAGATTATCATGTGAGCGGCAGAAGCGACAACAACATTGTTATAAAGGTTAAAGGCTCCGATGAGCTTTTGGGTAAATTTAGAGATGTTAAAATCACAGAGATAGGGCGAACAATTTTAACCGGAGAAGTTGTTGGCTAAAAAGCTATTTCGTGCATTAGCACTACTTCTTGTGCCTTTTATTGCGTCAATACTAATTAGGCTGATTTATTTAACAAATAAAAAAAATTTTCATGTTCCAAAAACGGTAGGTGACGAGCCTACTATCTTTGCTTGCTGGCATGGAGAGCTTTTAATGCTTCCCTACTTATATTTCTACTATAGAAAAATTCCACATGCAAAAGTTTTAATTTCAAGCCATTTTGATGGAATGTTAATCTCTAAAACTATAAAATATTTTGGGTTAGATACAATATCCGGCTCTACAAACAGAAACTCAACAAGGGTTTTGATTCAAGGAATTAAAGCTTTAAAAGATGGATATGATATAGGAATAACGCCGGACGGTCCAAAAGGTCCGCGGCATGAAGTGGCTGACGGTGTAGTTGTAATGGCTCAAAAAACAAACTCGAAAGTAGTTTTAATTAGAATCATACCGACAAAATATTGGCAGTTGAGCAGTTGGGATAAGTTTATCATTCCAAAACCGTTTGGAACACTAAATTACTATACGACGGCTCCTATTGACCTTGGTGACCTAGAGCTGCAAGAGGCTAGAGATTTGATAAAAACGGAGCTGCAAAAACATGAAATCTGAGAAATTATTTGAAAAAGCTAATAGAAGCTAAGCGCAAAGCGTTTTTAAAATATCTTGAAGAGATAAGAGGCTATTCTGATTTAACCATAAAAAGTTATGACGAATCCATAAGAGAAGCTTTTTTAGATGTGGAAATTACGCAGGAGAGCAAGCATATACTTTTCAACCTAATGCCCTATCGTATAAAAATCTCTTCGCTCAATCCAAAAACAATCAGTAAAAAACTTAGTGCAATCCGCTCTTTTGCCGGATATCTCAATGATAACGGTATAGCGGTTATACTAAAAGCTGATGACAGCATCAAGGTTGCAAAAACATTGCCAAAACCAATATCTCATGAGCATATAATTGAGGCTTTATCGCACGGTGAGATAGAGGAGAGATTGGTCGTTACACTTCTATATACTCTTGGTCTTAGAATATCCGAATTGGCTTCACTGAAGATAGATGATATCTCGGATGAGTGGGTGAGGGTTATAGGAAAAGGTAATAAACAAAGAGATGTTCCACTTTTGTTACATTCAAAAAAACTTCTGGATGAGTATTTGAGCAAATCATCGCAAAAAAAGTTTGTTTTTGAGAAAAATGACGAAAAATTAAGCGAAAACAGTCTAAGATATATTGTTATAAAAGTCTTTAGAAGAGTGGGATTAAAAGTTTCTCCTCATCAGCTTCGTCACTCTTTTGCATCACAATTGCTAAATGGAAGTGCGCCTATTGCTGATGTTAGTGAGTTGCTTGGGCACTCGTCTATGGCTACAACGCAAATATATACAAAACTGGGCAGTGCATTGAAACAACAAAATTATAATATGGCTCACCCTCTTTGCGGAGTTAAAGAGTTATGATAAGCAAACTTTTAGAATCTTTGTATACAAAAGTTTTTATAAATATTGTTATTGAAAATTCTCAAACAGTAGTATATGTTGAGGTGTGCTCAAAAAAAAGCGTATTGCAGAATATGCATAAATATTTTGACACAACCACAATGAATTCTAAGATGTATGAGTTTATACATGCTTATTATAAAGAATCCCCTTTTTGCTATGTTTCCATATTGGACAAATCTCCTCTTCAAGGGGCAATTCCTACATGCGATGTCAAAGAGATGAGTAGATATTGTGATATTAATTCATCTGAACATAGATGTTTTTCAAAAGATTGGGCATATTACACATCGGAATATGATTTAGAAGCTATTAAACATGAGTACAGAAGCGCAGGTGTTGATTTTATTTTTTCTCCTTTTGTGATAATGGCTAATTTTTTTAAAGACAAGATAGATAATACCCTTTCAATGTTTGTTTTATTGGAAGATAACTATATATCTTTTAGCGTTTTTGATAATTCAAAACTTTTGTATGCAGAGTATTTAAATATGGAACATCACAAAGAGAGTGATGAGCTTTTGATGGAATCGCCGTTAGAGGATGATGAGCTTGACGGCATCGATTTGGAAGAGATAGATATAGATGATGACTCTTCCGGATTTGATGATTTTACAAATATAGAAGATTTGGACAGCGGTGAAGCAATAGATGAATTTTCTCAAGAGCAAGAGATTAAAGAGATAATCACTAAAGAGGAGTATTCGCCTACTGATGGATTTAATGAAGATTATCAAAGATTTTCATTGATAAAGGGTGCGTTAAACACTTTTTATAAAGACCCGAAATATAACAGTAAATTTATTGAGAGTATATATATTGCAGACGGCGTCGGTGTAACTAACGACCTTAAAAACTATCTTGAAGAAGAGATGTTTTTAAGTGTATATGTAAGAAAAATAGACCTTGCTGTGGCATTGTGCGATATGGCAAAGGCGGAAATATAATGAAATATAGTTATATAAAACCTAGAAGTAAAACAATTTTCACTAAAGATGTGTTGCTGCTTCTTGCTTTTTTCAGCGTTACAATGGTTATGCTGTTTGGTACATATGCATTTTTGCTTTTTCGTGATTACAGATTTACACAAGATATGCTTGATATTAATGAACAAAAGAGTGAACTTCGTGCAAGCATATTAAAGATGAGTAACGAGATTGCAACCATAGAGAAGCAGGTTCTTCTATCTGAGAAAGTGTTTACAAAAAATAGCGTATTGAAAGAGAGCATTAGCAATCTGTTTGATTTAGTACCTAGCAGAATAACTCTATCAGAGGCAAAAATAATGGAAAACGGGCTTGTTTTATATGGAATTACGCCAAATAAAGATGTATACAATTTTATGTTACAAGCGCCGCTTCGCTCTATATTTCACAGAACATACAGTAGTTTTTATCCCGATAAAAACGGTTGGTTGAGGTTCGTTTCTACAAATTATATTGATGAAGAAGAGGAGCTGAGCAGTGAAAACTAATCTATCTAGACAAAATCTTTATCTGTTGGCAGTTTCTATTTTTTTACTTATATTCGTTCTGATATTTTCATTTGCCATAATGATTCCAAAGGGTAAAAGTTACAGAGTTAAAAAAACCGAGCTAAAAAAAGAGAATCTTGAGCTGAAACAATTAACAGATTTCTCAATTGAAAAAGAGGTGATACTTCAAAAGCTTCAAGGCGATAATTCGCATGCCATTAAAGCATTTGGCAGCGACTTTAGCGCAGATAAATTTATAAATCAGCATAGAGGTTTTTTTAGTTCACTGAGCGTTTCTAAAAGTTCTAAACTCGAAGATGAAGATGGTTTCAGCGTTTATGAGGTAAATACAACTTCTCAAATAAGCTCGCCAAAGAGTTTTTACAACTTTTTAGATGCTATAAATACGAGCAGTTGGATTATAGGAATTAATTTTCCAATTAATTTTAAAAGAGATGGTGAGATGATTAGCTCATCTTTTACAATGAGAGTTTACAGCAATAACAAAGAGTCAAACAGTAGCAAGTAGCTCTTTGACTTTTAAAAAAGCCTTTTGATTTTTATAAAGATAAGGGCGAAGTTTGGGCTCTATTTTTAAAACTCTGCACTCCTCTTTAAACTTATGCGGCATCTCTGCCTTTTCTTGCAAGAACGGTGCAATAAAAACAAAACCTCTATCCTGAACAACTAAAAACTTTCTTCCGGCAACAATAGTTATCTCTGTTTTTAAAAGTTCTCTCTCATTTGCGCTTAACATATAGAGTTTTGATTTTAAGTATTTATCGATTGCAAAGATGTCGGCTCTTCTGTTCTGTGAGCTTTTAAAATATGCCAACTCTTCTACTGTTTTTATCTCTATCTCTTCTACTAATTGGCTTCTGTCTTCATCAAGATACTCAAAACTTTTTTTGATTCCGCCTAGATACTTCTCTAAAAGAGGAAGAGAGTAGTTATGTCTAAATGCATTTCTCTTTATATCCTCGTCAAGGTTGCTCTCATCTTCAAAATATATTTTTTCATCTGCATGAAGATATGCCAAAAGCTCTTTTTTATCCAGATGAAGAAGAGGGCGGATGAGTGTATAAATACCTCTGTTTTGCTCTTTTTGCATCCCTGCAATCTCGGCACATCCGGCACCTTTGCAAAACTGCATAAGCATCCACTCAAACCTGTCTCCAAGATGATGAGCCGTTAAAAGATTTTCGTACTTATATTTTAAAATCAGCTCTTCAAAAAAGTTGTATCTAATTTCGCGTGCCGCAGCCTCAAAGTTTTGCTCAATTTTTGGAGCATTAAATATGTGACACTTCAAGTTATGTGTTTTTGCTAACTCTTGTGCATATGCCACCTCTTCTTTGCTCTGTTCTCTTACGCCATAGTTTACGATTGCGATGTCAAAGGGAATGTTATGTTTTAAAAGTAGAAAAAACAGAGCAGTGGAGTCTGCCCCGCCGGAAAAAGCTAAAAGATTTTTTTTATCTTTTATTTTTAGGAGTGTCTTATTTTCAAGCATTTTCTACGGTTGCTGTTAAAATATTGCCAACCATACCCGTGATTTTTGCTTTGTAAATTTTACCAAATTCAAGCTCTTCATCACTTGTTTTGTCATTTACATAAATCTCACCGTCAATCTCAGGCGCCCAAAGGAGCTCTTTTGCACTTAAGAGGTACTCATGCTCATCGCTTTCGCCGTCAATAACTATTTGAACCTCTTTGCCAATCTCATTTTTAAGGGATTTTTCCATACATTTAGAGGCAATTTTTCCTAAAATCTCGGCTCTTTTGTTTATGATTTTAGCCGGAATTTTTTCTTTCATTTCGTGAGCAGAAGTAGTCTCTTCATCGGAGTATGCAAAAACATTTATGCGGTCAAAGCCAAAATTTGCGGCAAAAAGGCACATCTCATCAAACATCTCTTGTGTTTCCTGCGGATGCCCTACAATAAAACTTGTTCGTAAAAATGAGTTTGGAAGCGACTTCATAAACTCTAAAAGTTCAAGCGTTTGACTTTTGCCAAAGCCTCTTTTCATAAGCTTTAACATATCGTCGTTTATATGTTGGATAGGCATATCAAAGTAGTTGTGAAAAATATTGCTTTTTGCTATGTTTTTTAGAAGTGAAATGGTTGTTGTTGATGGATAAAGATAGAGAATTCTTGCACTCTTTACACCCTCAATAAGCTCAATTCTCTGGATAAGCAGACTAAGTCCGTCTTTTACATTTTGGTCTCGCAAAAACGAGCTGCTGTCTTGTGAAACGAATGAAAAGTCCCAGTAGCCTTTTGCCACAAGACTCTCAACCTCTTTAGCGATTGAGTCAAGCGTTCTTGAGTTTAGCTTGCCTTTAAAAGATGGAATGGCACAAAAGCTGCAAGTTTGGTTACACCCCTCTGATAGTTTTATGTAAGCATGATAAGTCGAACCCGTTACAACACGCTCCGCGCCGTCAATTAGATATACCGCTTCAGAAAATCTGCTCTTTTTCTCAACTAAAAGCTCATCAATCTTGTCATAATCGCCTACACCCGTAAAGATGTCAACTTCGGGCATATCTTTTGCTAACTCCTCTTTGTATCTCTCGCTCAAACATCCCGCCATCACTAAAACAGAGTCCTCTTTTCTAGCTTCATGGAGATTTAAGACCGTGTTTATAGACTCCTGTTTTGCCGCGTCAATGAATCCGCATGTGTTTACGATGATAACATCCGCCTCTTCTTGATTGTCGGTCAGTGTGAAGTTTTGGAGTTTACCCATCATAACTTCCGTGTCGACTAGATTTTTTGTGCATCCCAGAGATACTATGTGAAGTTTATTGCCCATTTTATGCCTATTGTGTCATTCCAAACTTGATTTGGAATCTAAAATTTAAATCGTATTATATCTAATGTATAATACAACTATGAAAATATATGATGTTTTGATACTCGGCGCAGGTGCAAGCTCTCTTATGTGCGCTTCACATTTAGATAAAAAGTTGAGCGTTGCTATTGTAGATACTAATAGCAAGATTGCCGTGAAGCTAAAAATCTCAGGCGGTTCAAAATGCAATATCACAAATGTTGAAGTAACTCAAAATAACTATGACGGAGAGAGTGAATTTATATCTAATGTTCTAGATAACTTCTCAAGAGATGATTTGTTGCATTATCTCCGAGTAAACGGTGTTGAGCCGGTTATTCGCAAAGAGCGCTACTACTTTTGTAAAGACTCCTCTGATGAGATTATAAATATTTTTAAAAGAAGTACCGCTCATGCAGAGATGCTTCTGGGCAGAGATATTTTAGAGGTTAAAAAAAGTGATGATATTTTTGAGGTAAAAACTTCAAAGGGTGTTTTGAGGGCGAAAAGTGTTGTTGTCGCAACGGGCGGAAAAAGTTACAAAGAGTTGGGTGCAAGCGATATCGGGCTTAGCATTGCAAAGAGTTTCGGCATAAAAGTAAAAGAGTTTACCCCCGCACTTGTGGGACTAACCGTTCAAAAAGAGCAGTTTTGGATGAAGGAGTTAAGCGGACTGAGCTGCCTCGTTGTTATAAAAGTAAACGGCAAAACTTTAAAAGAGGAGCTGCTTTTTGCCCATAAAGGCATAAGCGGACCCGCAGTTCTCTCAGCATCGCTTTACTGGCAAAAGGGAAATATTGCAATAGACTTTCTGCCGGAGCATAATATTTTAGAGCTTATAAAAGATAGCAAAAAACAGCTTAGCTCCTTAATTCCTCTTCCAAAAAGATTGTCAAAAGCAATTTTAGAAGCTTTGGATGTAGAAGATATTGAGTGTAAAAAAATAACGGTGCAGATGAAGCAAAAGTTAGAAAAAATACATAACTACGAGTTTGCACCTGCAGGAAATTTTGGTTTTAGCAAAGCCGAAGTGTGCCGAGGCGGAGTTATAACAGATGAGCTAAATTCATACACGATGGAAGCTTTGAATGTGAAAAATCTCTATTTTGTAGGTGAAGTGGTTGATGTTACGGGCGAGCTTGGCGGATACAATTTTCAGTGGGCTTTTAGCAGCGGATACACATGCGCTAAAGCAATAAACGAATGGTGCTCACAACTGGACTCGAACCAGTGACTTTTACCTTGTCGAGGTAAATGTGCTATGTTTTTGAATACCTATTTTATGGGTTTTTAAAGCTTTTTAAAAAGCCTTACCCCACTTTTTACCACACTTTATAAACCAATAAAAAGATATACCAGCTTCTCTTTTGCTGTTTTATATTTAGTAAATTTAAAAGCATCTATGTAGAATTTTTCAAGTTCACTATTGTCAGGGTTAAGAACTAGCCATCTTAAACCTAGTTTTTCTTTGATTTCGGTTGCCAATGAAATGCTGACCGATATTAAATACTCAGATATTTTTTTATTGTTAAGTTCCTCATATATGTTTTTTCTATAATCTTCTTTTACAAATATATAATCCACATGCAAGCAAGGTATATTATCGATTCTACTTGCAGACAAACCAATCATCCCGCAAATATTATTATCTATACTCAAATAATATATTACAGTATCATTTTTTTGACATCCTTTGCAAAGAGCCTTTATAAACTGTTTTTGTCTATCGTCATTTGTAAGATGTATAAGTTTTTGGAGAGGATTAGAGGAGTGAAATTTATTTAATTCAAAAAGCATACGCTACTTTTGCTTTTTTTACTGTTTCTATAGCTGCTTTTATAATCTCTTTTGTCTCTGTTTTAGCATCTACTTTTTTTATTAATGATTTCGGGAGCTTGACATTACTAATAGAGACATTAGAAACTTTGCCGTCTTTGTATATATAAGCCATGTGTTCATCCTTTAAGATTAAATTTATTATAAGGTTATTATAGCATATCGTTGATAAATCCTACGCAGTAGGTATTTTTGTTTTTAACAGATTTTTTACGAAAGCATTCAAAGAAATCCCCGCCTTTAATGCTTCTTGATGGATTTTTTGATGCAACTTAGGGTCTATTCTAACATTAAACACACCCTTGTATGTCTTTTGCGGTTTTCTGCCTAGCTCTTTGCAAGTTTGCAGATATTCATCGACTGCATTATGAAAGTTAGATTCTAGTTCACTTGCACTATCTGCTTCAAAAGTTACCAAATCATCTATAAGCTCTATCTTCCCAAAAAAGAGCTTATCCTCACTCGAGTACTCTATTGAACCAATATAGCCCTTATATTCAATTGTATTAGCCATTTATAGTATCTCCTTAAGCTTGAATTGTATCTGTTTGACAAGATAGATTTTTAAAATATTGCTTGGATGTGGTTTGTGTAAGTTTATAAGACTATCTTTCTCTTTGTTATAAAACTTTACGGCAGAACCGCTACCCTCTATTTTTTCATAACCAAAACCCAAAAGCAAAGTTTGAAGTTCATCAAATGTCAAATCTTTGTTAGGTGGTATTTTTAAAAATCTCTCAAGTAATTTATCTTTTTTGCTCATAATAAAATGATACCATAAAATAGTTACAAAAATATTATTTTTTATCTTTTAGTACATATGCAATAATTATTTGCTAAAATTTAATACGAGGACAATAAATGAGCAGAACAGAATATAAATTTTCAAAAGTAGAGGATAGATATGCCGTTTGTGGTGAAATTTTAAAATCAGTGAAAAATTGTAAAAATATACAAAAAATGAAGCATGTTAAAAAATATATAATTGTTTACACAATATTTAATGAGCATGGCACTCTCATTTGCCAAGGAAATGCGACAGAAAATTGGAAATTAATGAAAGATAAAATTAACGATGTTAAAGTAGGAAAGATAGCTGTAGTATGTGAAGAAGAGCATTGGAATAATTAAGTGTTGATATTTCTGCTATAAACTTTTAATACAAAGACCTATCATATCCTAGCTCTTTAAGCATGTCAATCATCGCAAATTCTATTTTTTGAATTTCTCGAATTAACAAATCGTGGTCATAAAATTCGTCTTTAGTTTTATCGTGCAGCATTTTAATCAACTCTATTTTAAGACCTGAAGTGAGTGATGAGTGATTACGATATACATATAGACTTATAATATGAAAATATATCTCTTCTTTTTTAATCTTATTGTTATACGCATCACTTATTTCTAACAACATGGAAAGATTATTTTCAAGGCTCAGGTTAAGAAAAATACCCATCAACTCATCCCAGTTATTAAATAAAAAAATATATTTACCTATGTCTTTGAGTTTTTGCGCATCTTCATATTTATCGACGATGTAATCTATAAAAAAACTATTAAGAACACTACTGAATTTCTGATTTTTTTCAAATGTATTAAATTTTACTAAAAATGAAAAATAAAAATCAAGAAAGTACGGACTGGCATATTTTAAAGTATTTGAGTCTGTTTTTTGAGTAAAAGTATCAACATAAACATTACAATTATTGATGATAACAAGGGATTGAATCTGTTTTAGATTTTCGAACCTCTCGATTTTGCCTACATTTATGAGCTCTTCAATCTCTTCTTTTTGAAAAGATAATAAAAAAGAGATAATAGGATATCCCTCTTTTAAATATTTATAATATGTTGTTTTACCAATATGTAATAACTTACAAATTAACTCTGGCATGAAAACTCCTCAAAAGGTTTAAAAAGTATTAAAATGAACTTGTAAAAAGAATTGTATTAAAAAAAGTATTAAAATGAACTAAATTAAGAAGAAGTTAAGTTATTGTTCGCGATAATACTGGACGAAGAAAAAAAAGTATATAAAAAGTACTATAACAAACAAAAAGGAAAAAATAAAAATGGAAAAGCAATACTATACAACAGAAGAAGTGTCCCAAGGAATAGATGGATTGTTACCAATCTCAAAAACAACGCTTCGCAACGGCAGGCAAAAAAGAATTATAAAATTTTCAAAAATTGGAAATCAATGTGTATATAAACGAGAATGGATAGAAGACTACATAAACAGAAATGTCGTTGAAGTAGCAAGTTAGTCGCCTTAGCTCTTACCCGTCGCCAAACAAAGTAAAGAGCAAAAGGCTTGAACAACAACACTTGATAAAGTATTGTGAGCTGCAATTATATCCTCACATACCTTATTTAGTGCCTAAAAATTGATTTAAAAGGTACACAATGAGCACAATAATACAAAAAGATACCTGCTATTTTAGTCACGACGCAAATGCAAAAGATGATGTTAAATGTGCGTTTTTAATAGATGAAATGGGACCCGAAGGGTACGGAATATTTTGGATACTTGTTGAAATACTGAGAGGACAGAAAGATTACAAGTATCCCATACGATTGGTCCCGACTATCGCTCGCAAATACAATACAACCCCCGCAAAAGTTGTAGATGTAATACAAAAATACAACCTGTTTGAAATTGACACCCAAAGCTTCTTTTTTAGTGGCTCGCTTAACCGTCGCATGTCGTTTTTTGAGCAAAAAAAACAACAACAAATTGAAGCAGGACTTAAATCAGCAAAAGTTAGAAAAGAAAAAAGAGAGCAACAACTTTTAGAGTTGAGTGAAAGCGACTCAACTGAACGACCCTCAAACGACCCTTTAACAATAAAAGAAAAAGAAACTAAATTAAAAAAAAATAAAGAAAATAAAACTCTCTCTAGCGAGAGCGGAGATAAGAGAGAGATTTTTAAAAATCTTCAAACTTTTAAGAGCCATTTTATAGCAGTAAACACAAATGTACCCTTTTATACCAAAGGTATAGGGTACGAGACTACAACCCCCTTTAAAATTAACGAGAGTGGCTTTATTGTTAATCTTAAAAGCTCAAAAATAATCTCAAAAGAAGAAGCGCTACAAATTTGGGAATATCTTTTTAATTTTTATCAGAATCAAAAAATAGGAGCTTAACCGCTCCTATAATCTTCATTTAAGCCCTCTATGAGGGTTTAAACGAGGACTAAACCCTCACGGGGCGAGTTGCCCTGAGACCTGACAGCAAAAAAGAAGCCGTTGAGCGGTGGAGCTGGTTTTGGATGAGTTGCCGTGAGGGCGACTGAGCCGTGAAGCAACGGTGTGTTTTTTAAATTTGATATTGCATTTTTTGCACAAAAAGTGCAGTACAAAATTTATAAAAGGAGTTTAAAAATGAGTTTTGCCATTAAAGACCTAGAGGGCGCAATTGCCGCCCTCACAGCGGCGGACGCACAGCTGCAAAACAATCTTGCCGAGTTGCGTAAACTTGACAATATAGCCGCCCGCGCAAAAGCGCTCACGGAGTTAGATACGGAAAAAATAACGGAGCAAATTGAAAAGATAGGGTTTACGCAAATTGCGAGAAAAATAACCGACAAGCTCAATGAGCAACTTGAGGCGCAGAGTAAACAGATCTATAAAAGTGCCGAGGCGGCAGAAAACGCCGCCAAAGAGCTAGCAAAAAAAGCCGAAAATCTGACAGTCGTTGCGGACGGATTTAATAATCTTGATAATATGTCTCAAGATTTAGATGAGTTTGTTAAAAAATTTAAGCAAATGAGCTCTAAAAGCTTATTTTTGGGCGTGATAGTGGCTACTGTTGTAGGTATATTTACGGGCGGAGTTTTGAGCTTTGCGTACCAATTTGGCACCGGAGACACTGGGCGCTGGCTTGAGTTTGCGAGCAAAACAAACGCCGTAATAATGCCCATTAATGGCGGTGCTTACAGTATTTATTTACCTGCCTCTCAGTCTCAATTTACGCTAAATCAAGCCCAAAACGGGGCGGATGTTTTGTCTGTTTATCCCGCCGAGGCAAGTAAAAAGGGCGGGAAAAAGTGAAAAATCTTGAAAAATTCAAGGCAACTTCGCCCCCTCAACGCCGAGTTTCACGCTTAAAAAAATATGCTGATGAGATTTTGCAACTTTACAGCGAGGGTTATAAAGTTGAGCAAATCCAGGAGTTTTTGCTATTACAAAAAGTAAAAGTAAGCGTGAGAGCTATCAATAAGTTTAAGCAAAGCTTAAGCATAAAAAATTCTTCTCTAAAAACCCCGAGCGGCTCCGCCGCTCAAAATTCAAAAATCGATACAAAAAAATCAGCTGAGGAACTTAAAAACTCCCCCAATATAAATACAGCTACCAAGCTTTTTTTAGAAAAATATACATAAACAAAGGATAATACATGTTAAGTAATTACGATTTAATCGCAGTAGTAGGGCTCAAGGGTGGTGTTGGTAAAACCAACACAGCATGGCATGTTTTGCCAGCCGTACTTAAATCACAAAATCAAGAGTTTAAAATTTTTGAAATCGACGACAACAACAACTCAAACTTTTTTAAAAATAGCTCAATAATCAAACCAGAGCTTTGCCAAACCGTAAAAACAAACGATAAAACCATTGTTGCTCAAATCGTTGTTGAGACAATAGCGGGCGACACCAAAATAATAGTAGATGGCGGGGGAGGAAATGACTCCAGAAAAACCATAAATCTTATTAAAGCCGTAGGGGATGATGTGCGCAAACTATGGCTCATACCATTTGACCGTAACATTGATAACTTTAAAAGTGCGGTCGAGACATCCGAGCTAATAGGTGACCCACAAAATACACTTTTTATTTTAAACGGCTACAGCGGCGACAAATCAGAGTTTGATTGGTTTTTTTCAAAAAAGATAGATAACTTTATTGAGATACCTTATTCTGATTTATTTCATTTTAGTCAAGAGCAAAAATATACGGTTCATGATCTCGCACTTATTTCCCAGACAGTTCCAAAAAGTGAGATTAAACAATTGCTTCGTACTAAATTTTCAACTGATGGAGTGCTTAAGCAGGCACTATTTATTGAGGCTTTTAATGAGTATCTTAAAAGCGAAAAAGCGTCAGAGCTATTAAATGAGGTTTTTGACAATTTTGCTCAAAAAAAGAGTCAAAATCGCAAAAAGAACTAAAAAAGAACCAATCAGCACCAAAGGGAACTAATCGGTACTGAAAAAGAACGAGACGGTACCCAAAGGGAACCGAAAAAGAACAACTAAGAGTTTGCACCAATGCCACTTTTAAAAAGTGGCGTGCTTTGGGTGTAGTTTTTGGTGTAAAAATCAAAAAAAGGAGATAAAAATGAATATTAGCCAATTTTACATAGACCAGCTTGTCGACAAAAAAGTTACCTTTAAATTCCTCAAAAATAAAATTTTGCAGGATTTTGACGAGCTTGGAGACCTGATGTTTGTTGCCTACAAATCACCAAGCAACAAAGATACATACAAAAATTTGGGATATTTGCTTAAAAATAACTCAAAATTTGTAACGCAAATAAAAGCATATATTATAACCGCGCGGTTATATATGCTCATTAAAGCTCAAAAAAATGCTCACGGTTCGTAAATTAAGCCTTGCTCAAGCCTCCACATATTATATAGGTAAAGATAACTACTACACCAAAACACAAGGGGAGTTTATTGGACGCTTAAAAGAGACTTTGGGGCTTGAAGATTTGACTCATGACTCTTTCGAGTCTCTTTTAAGAGGTGTCAACCCCTCTACAGGGGAGAGTCTAGTCGCCTCAAAAAATGGTAAAGAGGCAAATGTCCCCGGCTTTGATTTTACTTTTAGTCCATCAAAAAGCGTGAGTATAATTTATGAGGCGGCACTGGCTAAGGGCGATACCGCCCTTGCTGAGCTTTTAACTAAGGCGCATGACAACGCCGTTAACGCAGCGTTATCTCACATCGAGCAGGAGCAAATAAAAGCAAGAGTTCAAGTAAACGGCAAGCGCAAAAATGTTAACACCGGCAATTTAATCGCCGCAAAATTTCAACATGACATTAACCGTGCACTAGATCCGCAGCTTCATACACACTCAGTTATTTTTAACATAACTAAGTGCGCAGACGCCAAATATAGGGCGTTAGACGCTTCTCATCTTCTCAAAAAAAACTCTCCTATTATTAAAAATCTAGGACAGTTTTACAGAGAGAGCCTAAAAAAGGAGCTGCAAAAAGCAGGTTTTGAGCTGCGAGACACAGATAAATCAAAGAGTTTTTACGAGCTTAAAAATGTTAATGATGAGCTTATTCAAGCTTTTTCAAGTCGCAATTTAGCAATTAAGGCAAAAGTTGAGGAGCTAAAAAAAGAGCATCCTCATCTTAGTAAATCACAGTTGAGCTTAAGAGCTTTTTTTAATACCAGAGTCGTAAAAAAAGAGGTAGATCGCGGCGAAGTAAGAGCTAAAAACGCAGAGTTGATATCTCAACATGTAAATATTAACAAGCTTCTATCTTCTTTACAACCTATTAATAAAGACCAAGAGCCAACAGAGCTTAAAGCCGAGGAGCTTAAAAAGTTAATATCTATCGTAAAAAGTGAGATAACAAACAAGCGCCACCGTACACCTTTAAACATTGCTACTCAAGTTATAACCAAACTTGATAACAACAAAATATCAATATCTGATTTACACACTCAAATCAAACATGAGGAGGTTAAACAACAGCAAGAGCTTAAAACAATGCACGAGGTACTAATCAACAGTTTACAATCAACAAAGTTAGACACGCAAAAACTTTTCGCGAGTCTCAAAAATACACCAGATATAAAAATTAAAATCGAGGAGGCAATCGAAAATGCCAGAGGAGCAAATAACAGAGATAGATTTATTGCAAGCTTTAGTCAGCTCTCAGACAAACTTGAGCGAGCAAAACTCTCTCGTTATAGAGATGTTGAGCACATTACTACCACAACCGCAGAGCGAGGAGGAGTCGAGCGAACCGAGCCTCAAAGAGTTGATGATGCTCATGCTAGAACAACAGGAATTAATTATCCAAACATTACAAGGGAAGACCTCCAAAGAGCCGACCGACTCCATAGAGAGCTTGTCGAGCAAGGAAGAAAAGAACAAGGAGTTGAAAGATGAGTAACAATCAAAATTTAGTAGTAATTAGCGAGCTTCAATCCGCCATAAATGAGCTAGACCACAATCGTGTTTCGTGGGTTGATAAACACTTCGTGATGGATTTGCGAGACAAAGCGTCAGTTTTACTTGAGGCGGTTTCACGCCTAGAAGAGCAAGAAAAAGAGGTGGCTATCATAGCTGCACAAGAGTTTTTAACCGAGGTCGCCCCGGTTATTCAAGAGTTAAACAATCAAAAAATAGGATCTAAAAATATGGAAATAACATCAAGATGTAAGGGTATTGTATCTGTACTTCCCAACGCAGACATAACTTTATTAAAACAAGGAGAGTCAAAATGAGTGAAAAATTACTAAATATAGATGATGTAACAAAAGGTGCAATGGCGGTTCTTATCTCTCAGGTTCTGCCTAAAGAGGAGGAGGATTTAACCGTTGCGCAAACAGCTCAATATCTAAATATGAGTGTAGAGAGTTTACACCTAATGAGGCTCAACAGAAAAGGACCGAGCTGCCATAAAGACGGTAACAGGGTTTTATATAAACTCTCAAGTGTAAAGGCGTTTATGCAGGCAAATTCAATAAATAAAAAACAAAAACAAAAAATAGGAGCTTAAAATGGACTTCATATCAAAAAAATATACCGTACTTATGGGCAACGAGCCACTAACACTTTGGATAAAAAATAACCAGGTGCAGAGCTCAAAGTTTATGGATAAAAAAATCCAATTAAATTTAGATGAGGAGGCGGTTAAGCTTATAAAAGACAATCCAACAAAGATAGTTAACGGTTCAAATCTCACAAATAACGAAGATTTTACACGCAAAGTCTCAAAGATGATGAGCTCAAAATTAGAACTTGCAATCGCTAAAAACGATAAAAAAACGCTTTCACGCTTTGCGCGCTCAGAGCTAGTGCCAGAGGACATGAAGCTTGATTTTATTGCTGCTATCAACCGTCAAAACGGACTTCGTGGAGTTCTTACCCGTGCAGTAAACCGCACTAATGCAGTCTTTCAAAATCTCGCTAAAAAAATAGATAGATTTTTCGACAAAATTAATGACAAAATTGCAAACAGAGAGTTAGATCCTCATCTGACAAAGTTCCAGTTGCGAGAAATCACAAAAGCGCCCCCAATTACACAAGACGACCACAAGAGACATCTTGATCCAAAGTTGATGGAGGATGCAGAGAGATTTTTTTCCGAAAATAAATTAAAGCGAATTTATGAGGATGACTTATCTAGCAAGATACTCGTTAATGACTTTTTGAAAAAACAAGCGGCGCAGGGGCATAGTATAGCCGATGCACACTTGTCGCTATACAAAGTCCAAGCGGCTAAATCGGCTAAAAATCTTATCGACACCTTTCTTGACAAGCACCTATCTTCGACAGAATACATCAACAGCCTTGAAAAAAAGCTACATATTTACGAGTTAAAAGAGGCGGGGAAAAACGAAACCTTAAAGGATTTTGAGGCGCTTGCAAAAGATTTACAACCCGTTGATAAAATAGACCTGCTTGTAAAAAATAAAGAATATTTAAATATGGCGCCCGACCAACAAACAAAGTTTGAAGATTTGCATATCTTTAAATTCGAGCCTATAGCACAGCGTGTGCAAGAGTTTGAAGCTATATTTCATACTGCTCAAGCAGCCCCAACAGTTGAGACCGTTGTTGATAGAACACCGACAGTTGATTTTTTTGATAAAACTATCCAGGGCAAAATCGCTCAAGAGTGGCAAGCGCAACAGACAAAAAACCGCGAAAACGCAGAGCCAACGCGTGATTTTATGAACATTTCCGCAGTTCGATTTAATGGTGTTTCTAAAGAGTCACTTAATAAGTGGGCCGTGTCTGCTAAAACAAACGCTCAAGCAGACCACAAAACTATTGATAAATTCGTCGAGGCTTCTTTGCGCAACGCTAAAGAGCTTGAAAAAGTAGGCGTACTAAAACAAGTTGAAATAGGTAGTTTTAAATTTGTTGATAACTTCGCGAAACAAGCTCTTTATCAAAATATTGATAAAACAACAGTTCAAATCCAAGAGGCTAATCAAGGAGTAAAAAAAGAGGTTTCAATTGACAAAGACGAGATAAAAGAGAGAGTTGCTCACATGTCGAGTGAGCAAAGTTTTAAAGAGCTGCTTAATTCAAGGGGAGAGCTAGACTCTCAAAAACTTTTCGAGTATGCTCAAAAGCTTCAATCTGTAGCAGCGGCACTGCACGAGCGAGAGAGCCCAAGCGTGGTAGTAACGCGCGAGGACCTGCAAAAAGCAGACAGAGGGCACGAGGCTTCAAAATCAAAAGAGCAGGGGCGAGAAAATGCAAGATAAAAAAATTTATATGCAATTAGGCGACGGCTCTGACTTTGAGAGCGTGCTAAAACAAAACTCCAATCAAACGGAGCCGGAGCCGCCAATTTTTGAAAAAAAGATGGTAGAGAGAGGCTTTGCAGAGTTTAAAGATATAGGGTTTGACTCAATAAAAGACTCTTTATTTGATGGGATCGAAGTTGTTCAACTGGGCGGAGGTATGGTAAGTATTACCATGCCCCTGGCCGTGATTGAATTTTTATCTAAATTTGTAAATAAATTTGGGCTTGAAAATGAGCAAGGGGTTACAAGATGATGGATTTACTTCTGATGACCGGAGGTTTGTTTTTAGCCTTTTGGTATTTTTTTGGTATTAAAAAAGAGAACGGTTTCGTCTATGCGCGGTTTCCGTCGTTTGCTCATAAAAACGCGGGCGGTTCACTCCCAAACCCGCTAGATGTTAAAAGAGGCTATATCTGGACTCCTATTTCAGTGTTAAAAAATCTTTTCTCTAAAAACCCCAAAAACATAGTTTTTATAGATCAGTTCAGATTTGACGAGGAGTATGCCCACAAAAGCGGAATGAACGGCTTCTATCGTAAAAGCGCCGAGAAAACAGAGATTTATCTTGACCCGCTAAAAATGACCCAAGGGATGCTTTTAATCGGGAAAATGGGCAGCGGGAAGACAGAAATGGGGTTCTCCATCCTCTCGAGAGACTTTTATAATCGTGCAATAATTCACCAAGTAAAAGCAGGCGACTTCGCAGAGTCATTTTTAGGCAAAAACGACATGCTATTTAGCCCCTATGATAAACGCGGGTATTTGTGGGACATCATGAGCGAGTCTGAGGGGATCATCAAGACATTTTTTGAAAATTATGCGAATAGTGTCATGGGAGACAAAAAAGACTTCTTTAGCGCATCATCTCAAAGACTTTATAACGAGCTTGCTCAAAAAACGAGAACCAAATATGAAGATGAGAGTTCTGCTACAAAGTGGCTATTATTAATCAAGAGTATCAAAGATTTATTCGCGGAAATGGACTCAGGCACGCAAAAGTCTAAACAAGATGTTAAAAGCACAATGGAAGTTATACTTGAGCCTTTGGAGATTATGGCTTTTAAAATGCAAAATCCAAATCAAAAACGATTTATAATCAAGGATTTTTTCAAGCGTAAAAATCAGTGCAAATTGATTATGGACAATATTCCAGAACATGAGAAGAGCCTCACGCCTCTATTTACGGCGTTTACGGCTTGTATGTCGCAAGTTCATACAAGTATGCCAGACTCAAAAACCGATTTTACGCTGTATTTTTTGGATGAATATTTGAGTTTCGTTCAGATAATGGATGAGGCAAGCAAAAAAAGACTCCACACGCTGATCCGCTCAAAAGGCGGTATCTTGATGCCAGCGATCCAATATATTCCCATGGATGACAAGAAACTCCAACAGCTGCTTACTTCATCCGCTTTTGCATGGATTTACTTTTCCGTCATAGAGGAGGAGACTATAAAACTCTTTAAAGACGCGATCGGAGAAACGGAGTATACATACAGCGAGACAAACGAGAGCAGAGGTAAAGGCGGGAAAAGTACGAGCACAAGCACAAAGCATGAGCGAACTAACATTATTTTTAACGAGTTGCTCAATGGGTTAGGTGATAAGTTTGAGCATATCGTTTTTATCCCAAATCACAAAGTGATATATAAAGGATACACGCCGCAAGCAAATCTCAAAAAAGTAGCAGAGAAAACAGTTCCTGCTGATTTGACGGAGTTTTACGCGATTAAATATAAAAATTTAAACGCACCAGAGGAAGACATCAAAAATCTCACTTTTGCTGACCTTTTTAAAGAAAAACCGCTCTCAAAACTTGAAGAATTCAAACTTTTCAAAAAATTTGAAAAGGCAAAAGGAAAAGAAGAGGAGCTTAAAAATTTCAAGACAGAAAACAAGCTTGAACAGGTAAACCTTGAGCATCTCTTCCAGAAATATATGCAAGATGGGCAAATCTTACAAAATAAAATGAAGCTTTTTACTTTAAATGAGAGAGTAGAGCTAAACGGCAAATGGCAGAGAGTGCAGGGAGATCCGGAGCAAGAGTTACAATTTATTGAAAAGTATGATTTATTCGGTGCACTACCTGCATTTTTTGAGTTTGACGCCGCCGAAAAATCGCGATTAAGTGAGTTTGCATGAGTAACAAATACACCGACCAACAAATCAAAACCTTTATATCAAGAACCAATGAGGAGCTTGTTTTACAAGACCCTCTCCCCGTTCTGCAAGATTTAGGCATTGATTACAAAGAGTTAGGCAACGACTCTTACAGAATGAACTTGAGAGGCGAGAAAACGCCAAGTGCTTATATCTCTCTCAAACATGGTTTATGGAAATATACAGACTTTGGGGATAGAAGCAGAGGCGGCAATATCGTTAATGTTGTGATGGATGCAACAGAAAAAGATTATAAAACCGCTCTTAGCTACTCTTTGCAGACGCTAGGAGTTAAAAACTATCTTGAAGAAGCCCTTAACTCCAAAAAAGAGAGTTATGAGCTTACAAAGGCAGATAGAGAGAGAATAGCAGCGCAGAGGGAAGCAAATAAGAGCCGTGAAAGCTCTCATCCACTCTCTAAGGTTACGACAGTGTATGAAGTCGCAACTAATCAGTTAGCTGTTGATTATTTAGCCTCAAGAGGTATTTTAAAAATACCGCCGCAGATGAAAATCATCAACGGCGAATATACAAACTCAAAAGGCGAAACTAAAAAGGCTTTTGGCGTAGGTGTATTAACCCAAAGTGGAGGTGCTGATATCCACTTTTTACAAAAGATTGGAGATTTAAAATCTATGTCTTTTGGGCAAAGCGATATCTCTTTTTTTCCAAATCCAAACTCAAGCAAAGTAGCGATATTTGAAAGCAAAATGTGCTATTCAGCAGCTTATCAGCAAATGCCGCTAGATGATGTAAATGTCATATTGGCAAACAGCGTATCAAACGCTGCTAAAGTTGCAGAATTATTAAAAGAAAATAGTTTTGATACACCTATGATGTTTAATCAGAATGATTTAGCAGGTTATCGCTTTGTAGCCGACATAATGGAAAAAGCAGAGATTACAGAGGTTAAAAGCATTAAATACGACATTATGAGCGAGTATAAAAAAGATATCAACGATATCTTACTTGTCGGCGAAAAAATAGCGGACCGTATAGAGACGCGAGATATTGATTACTTCTCAAATATTGCCGCTTCTCTTGAGGCTATCCAAAAAGCGCAAAATAGCCCGAAGATAGAACCAGTAACAAAAGAGGATTTAAAGCTTGCAGATAAAGCTTACGAGAGAAGCCAAGAGCAAGAGAGGTAATGGTTTTTAAAAGAAAATTAATTACCCTCGTTTAACTTCTCATTAAGTTCTTTGATGAGGAGCTTAAATTTATCTAGCTCTTTAGTTTTTTCATACATATCAAGAAATTTATCAACCCACAACGGCACTGGATTAGAGCGACCATACTTAGAGACCGTGGAATACGGTATATCGGTTAACTCTGCAAATTCGGTTAGATTGATATTCAAAGCAGTTAAGCGCTCTTTGAATTGTTCGAGTGTCATATTATATTACTCCTATGTCTTATTAAGATTTAAATAATAGCGTATATTTGCTTAAAAGGCAAATAAATATCTATATATTTAGCATATTAGGAGATAAAAGCTTGACATTTATATCTTAATAGGATATAATTATCCTATGTATTTAGTATATTAGGCAAACAAGGGAGTTTAAAAATTATAAACATAACAACAACAGCTCAAGTAGTTGAGTATTTTAGACAAGCACGCGAGGACGCTTTGTCTCTCTTGACAGAGACGATTGAAAAGGATGAGGAATACAATGGTTTTAAGAGAGATTTATACGCTTCGTCTGAAATCTGTTTTACATTTTTGCCGCATTTTTTGGAGTTTGTTTTGTACAAAGTTCAAAACGATCAAGTTGTCGATTTTTTAAAAATCAACAAAAAAGGAGAACTCGAATTTGACGAAAAAAACAGTTTCGAGGGGATTGAAAAAGTAGCGGCGGAGGCTCAAAAAGTAGTCTCTAAATTTTATGAAAGTGAGGAAAAATAAAATGACACTAAGAGAGCTAAACCAAGCAGGCGAAAAATGGGCATATCGTATTTTAGTAGTATTATTTATAAGCTTTGCGGCAATACTGCCAATACAACACAACTACATCATGCACAAAAACAACCGCGATTTTACGGCATTAACACCCGCTCAAAAAGAGCAATATGTCGCGCTTGAGAGCCAATATTGGGAACTTGGGCGAATTTATGACGAAATGGCGAACCGCCCTAGAGACTACCACCCTATGGGGTATGGAGAGGTCCTAAGCAAGTTGAGCCAAACAAATTATGAGCTCGTCCAAATCGAGCGGACCTTACCCCATACATCATGGGCTCGTCAATTTTATATTTTAATAGGAGCAATAAATGAGTAATCTTAATTTAGCACAAAAAATCGCACTCAAGTGGTATCAAACATTCGATACTACAGGTCTAATATTTGGGATGTTGCAGCAGCTTAATATTTATATTCGCTTTGCTTTTTACGCGGGTTTACCTCTGTTTACACTCTTTGCCCTTAACTATTTATCAGGGCTTCTGCCGCTTGATAAATATGGGCTAAACGGTTTATATATCTTTATCACATACACAACAGCAATCGGAGCCTCTTTAGTTGTTTTATATGAGTCAATCTTCAAGCTTGATGTAAAATCCATAATTCAAGAGAAAAAAGAAGAAAAAGCACGCATAAAAAAAGAAAAACTCCAATGGTGGCGCTTACGCAATATGCACATTTTCACAAGAGTAGCTTTGTATATTCTAATCTACTTTTTTATGGTTAATTTTCTCCAAATGATGGCGGTTATTGCGTTTTTTGACATTTTTAAAACCCCAACAGAGGCAGATATACAAGTGTTAAAAGAGGGCTTTGAGTATGTTTTATCATGGGCTTCAATCATCTATATATCCATTTTTATAACACTTGAGTATTTCGTTCACAAAATCAAAAGAGGGAGACAAAATGCGTAAATTATTACTTCTACTTTTTCTTTTTACAAGCACCGCTCTTTTGGCTAACTTCCAAAGAACTTACGATAAAGAGATAATAAAAGCAGATTTTGAGGCTCAGAAAGGACTTGAGAAATACACAAATGATCACTTAGCAGAAATCTCAAAGGCAGAGTTAGCAGCGCGTGGGATAGTTGCAGAAAATAAAAGCCTAACAAGTGATGCAACGGATCCGGACTGCTCATCATTTTTAACTAATAACAAATTTACTGCAACTATTTACTCACTTGATGCGTCAAGCGGGAGAGTGGAGTGTATGTTTTCAGCGGCTAATGACCTCTATAACCCTATCGGTATCTTTAAAGTCTATTATCCAAAAATCGCAGCGGCTAACAAAAAGGATTTTGCAGCTGCTCAAACAAAAAACCAAAAAGCAATAAGCGCCTCTAATAATCAGTTTAAGGCTCTAACAGATGAAAAGAAAAGTATCTCCTCAAAAATTGATACTACTTATTTATCTATCCCTCAACTGCTTTTAGCAGGCATTTTAACGGACGGGGATGTAATCGATCCGGCTGCCACTAAAACAACAGGTCGCCTACAACTGCAAAATGGTTACAGCGGTAAAATTTATGACGGCGGTGAAACCACGGACAACGGCGAAATCATAAAAAGCGATGTTGCTACCATATTTGCGGTTTATGCAGGAATTAGTTATAAAACGATGGAATATCTGATGATATTAATTGTTTTTTTTGCTTTGTTTGGGCTTGGCGGATACGCTTTTCATGTCTCTTCCGATAAGATGGAGAAAAAAAACACCTCTGATAAAAAAACACCATATGTTATAGGTATGTTTGCGGGCATCTTGCTCTTTTTTCCAGTCAATGACCATGACTCTATTCAAGATACATCTGGTAAGGAAATTGGAGAGTATTCCATTATGAAAACGCGATATCAAGAGTTTGAAAAAGCAGGATATTATCTGTTTACAAATTGGGCGAACGATCTCGCAAAAGTCGTTATAGACGCAGAGATGGACGGCTTAATTGATAAAGCCGGCATGGGCAATTCGCAGGCTATAATCGACTCTTACGCAGGAATGGTTCAGTACGGCAAACTAAGAGAGTATTCAAACACCCTTAATGGACAATGCTTTGAGACATACAACGGGGTTGAGCTTAAAAATGTAGAAAATAGAACCATATATTCAGGGGCTGAAAACGCACTTTTCCCCGCATCTGAAAATTGGGCTTATGCGTCAAGTTGGGGCGCTCTAGGAGGCAAGGATTATTATAACGCTACTCCGGGCGGTTTGGTTTTGCCGACTGGCTATTCTCAAACCACAATGGCGCACTCGGGCGGTAATCCTAACGGTTTTTATCCAAGGTACGCTATTTCGTTTTGTGGTAAAAATGTGCTCTCACACAAACATTATGTTCAAAAAGAGAAAGATTATACCACTACATACAATGCATCAATTGCAACAGGCGGCAACGATGATAAAAAAATCGCTATTTTAAAGACTCTAACAAAATTTCAGTATGAACTTTACCGCGATTACGGCTTTTTATCAATTTTAGGGCTCCCTGTTACGAAGATGCAGACGGAGTATTTAGGCGGGCTTTATGACGCCGAAAATAATTGGATAAAAAAAGCGAATGAAGAGATAGGTGGCAACTGGGTCGGCGAACAAATTCATAGTTTTCTAAGCTCACTTCCTTATATGCTATTGCCGGGGGTGGGGACCATCTATAAGGTTACCTCAGAAAATGCGGGAAAAATTGGAGCGGCGGTCGGTGCGGTTACAACATCTGGCGGCGGTGTCACTGCTTTTTTTGGTGGAGCTGTTGGTGCTGTAGTAGGAACTATGGGCAAATCTGCTATCGGTTTTTCGATAGCTACTATTTTTGCAAAAACTATTTTAGTGCTTGCACCTATTTTAGCGGTTTTAGTAATTGGTATAGGGCGCTTTGCAATCATCCTGATTAAAATATTTGGAATTCATTTTGTGAGTTTACTGATGATGCCTGCCATGTTTGTGAGCAAAAACATGAAGTACTTTACAATGTTTACAATGAGGGTTTTTGCAACTATGCTTGAGCTTCCGATTTTCGTTTTAGCAATATGGCTGGCCATTGCCGCAAATTCGTTTATCCAATCAGTCGGCGGTGCATTTAGTAAGAAGATTATTATCGGCATGCTTGAAAACAATACCGTAAACTCAGCGGCTACTGAAATATCGCTAGAGGACTTTACAACCATGAATTTTGAGTATATGAATACGTTTAAGATTTTCGTGTTAGATGGAGTTATGGAGATTTCGATTGCGATTTTATCCGTTATGATTATTTGGAAGTTGATTGTAACGCTCCACTCTTCAATTTTTGATATGATAGAGCTTAAAGGGCTTCAACAATTAGATGATATCGGTAATTCGCTCGGTAATGAGATGCGCGGTTTTGGAGGAAAAATATAATGAAAACAAGTGAACTAAACAAAGAAATAGAGGTCCTAGAGCACAATATATCAGTTGCTCAAACACTGCCGCCTAGCGATAACACGCTAGCCTTGCTTGAGACTCTACAAACTGTTAAAAAGAAAATAGTTGCCGGTAATATCGGTCGTAAAATGAGAGATACAATTATCGTATTTCTCCCGCTTCTTTATCTCCAAATTTGGAAATTAAAAAAGCTTTAAACAAGAGCTGCTACTTTAGCAGCTCAGCCCTCTTCGCCTCAAACTGCTCCTTAGTAATAGCACCCTTCTCAAAAAGCCCATGCCAATACCCAATATCTCCCTTATCAACCACAGCCTCTTTAACTAAACCGTTATTAACAAACGCCTTATGCTCTTTTGCAACCCTCTGATCAACTTCCATCTGCTCAAGCTCAGCACTTATATTCTTCCAAATACTCAACCCATGTTTTCTTCTAAATTTTCTTACACTTCTCTCCCCGAGGATAAAAGGTGACGCAAAAATCATTATAAATATTGACGAATCAATAATCATAACACCAGTTAAACCACTCTTTGTCCATTCTGCATCTGACATTAACATAAGCCA
>Ga0156164_117_pt1 | contig 42346 bp, 48 predicted proteins | sample RifCSPlowO2_12_FD_107817 | JGI IMG/M metagenome (GOLD analysis project Ga0156164, IMG submission 107817) | Sulfurimonas sp. RIFCSPLOWO2_12_36_12 | reverse complement strand
ATGCCCGAAGGTGATGAAAAGAGATTTAGGGAGATTAATGAAGCGTATAAAGTAGTGAGTGCCTATATGCAAAATTTTAGATTTAAACTAGATGAAGAGGAGTTTTATGAACAAAACCCATTTTCAAAAAAATCAAAAGATTGGTTTTATAATTTTTAAGGAGTAAAAGCATGATTATCGGAATCCCAAAAGAGGTAAAAACGGACGAGTTTCGTGTTGGAGCGACGCCGTCAAATGTTGCAGTGCTGGTGGCTGATGGGCATAAGGTTTTTGTTCAGAGCGGTGCGGGAATAGGGAGCGGTTTTAGCGACACAAATTATGCAGATGCCGGGGCAAATATAGCCGCGGATGCCAAAGATTTGTATGAAAAAGCATCTTTAATTGTAAAAGTAAAAGAGCCGCAGCCATCAGAATACGGCTTTTTAAATGAGAAACATACCCTTTTTTGTTATCTTCATCTGGCACCCGCAAAAGAGCTAACTGCCGTTTTGGTACAAACGAGAGTTTGCGCGATTGCTTACGAGACGGTTGCGGTTGAAAACGAGCTTCCGCTTTTAAAGCCTATGAGTGAAATAGCAGGAAGTATGGCGCCGATAGTCGGAGCGTATCATCTTAGCCGTTACCAAGGCGGCGAGGGTGTCTTAATTTGCGGTTCAGAGGGCGTGGCAGCCGCTAAAATTTTAGTAATAGGTGCAGGAAATGCAGGATTTAACGCGGCTAAAATTGCAACAGGAATGGGTGCTGATGTAACCGTAATCAATCGTACAGTGCCAAAACTAGAAGAGTTGAAAAAAATACTCCCGAATGTTAAAGCTGTTTTGTATTCAAATGAGCTATTTTTTGAGGCTATAAAAGCTTCAGATATAGTTGTCGGCGCGGTACTCATCCACGGCGGAGCATCGGCACCAAAGCTGATAACTCGCGATATGTTAAAGGAGATGAAAAACGGGGCTGTACTGGTTGATGTTACCATAGATCAGGGTGGAATATCAGAGGTTTCGCATCCGACAACCCACACAAATCCTATCTTTATAGAAGAGGGCGTGTTGCACTACTGCGTGGCAAATATGCCCGGAGCATATCCGAAAACTTCTACCATTGCGCTATCTAACGCTACAATTTCTTATGTTAGAAAATTGGCAAATAATGGAATCCTTCAAGCTATTAAAAATGACGCATCTTTGGCTCTTGGAGTAAATGTTTATAATGGAGTTGTAACTAACCGTGCAGTTGCCGAAGTACACAACTTAGAGTTCAGAGAGATTGAACTGATTTTGGAGGGATGAAACAATGAATTCAAACAGCGAGATGGTTGATTATCTTGTAGATGTCGGTGCGCTTCACTCAAGCGACATCATAGAGGCGTTTAGAAATGTTGACAGAGCTGACTTTGTCCACGATAGGAGTGTAGAAGATATTTATGAAGATTATCCGCTTGGCATTGGACTTGGACAGACAATCTCTCAGCCGAGAACGGTGGCAATGATGCTTGAGATGTTATCGCCAAAAGAGGGGCAGAAAATCTTAGATATAGGAAGCGGCTCTGGATGGACGACGGCGTTATTGGCATACATTGCCGGAGAGAGCGGCTCGGTAATCGGAGTTGAGAGAGTAGCAGAGCTTGTAAGATTTGGAAGAAAAAATCTTGAGAAATATAATTTTAAAAATGCTAAGATTATGGAAGCTAGTGATGAGCTAGGAGTTGAGGGAGAAAAGTTTGACCGCATTTTAGTCTCTGCCGCCGCAGAGGAGTTTCCGCATGAGCTCAAAAATCAGCTAAAAATCGGCGGGAAGATTGTTATCCCTGTGCAAAACTCAATCTATGAGATGACAAAAGATGAAAATGGCGAGCTCGATGGAGTTGAACATTATGGATTTACATTTGTTCCGTTGATTTATTGATAATCTATAAAATTCTGACACGAAAGTGTCAAGCTTTAGTGCCATAGCGGCTAGCGCAGATGGCGGAATCTGGGTACCCCTTGAGGGTATACTTCCGACATCGTTATAAATAAATGAGGGGTTTCCTTCATTTTATGAAGTAAAATTAAGGATAGTAAGATGTCACAAACAGCATGGTTAAGCAAAAAACTAGACAGTGGGAAGATATTGTGTCAGGCATGCGCACATGCCTGCAAACTTGATGAGGGCGAGTACGGTATATGCGGTGTTAGAAGAGTTGAGGGCGGTGAGCTTAAGTTGCTTGTATACGGACTTGCCGCTGCTGTAAATATTGATCCTATAGAGAAGAAACCTATGTTTAATTTTCTGCCTTCAAGCAGAGCTTTTTCTTTTGGAACGGTGGGGTGTAACTTCTCTTGTAAGTTTTGTCAAAACTTTGACATATCTCAATATCCAAAAGAGCATGCTCATAGAATTGTCGGTCGTGAACTTTCGCCTGAGAAAATAGTCGAACTTGCCCTTGAGAACGGATGTGAATCAATCGCATACACCTACAATGAGCCGATAGTTTTTTTTGAATACACCTACGATACGGCAAAAATTGCACACGAAAAAGGGCTTAAAAATATCTATGTCACAAGCGGTTATGAGACAAGAAAAGCGATAGATTTGCTTTCCCCTTACATAGACGGAATGAATATAGACATCAAAGGTTTTACAGATGAGTTTTACAAAGAGATTTGCGGTGCCAGACTAAAACCGGTACTTGAAGCCGTAAAATATGCTCATGAGAAGGGAATCTGGGTAGAGATAACTACTCTGTTAATCCCCGGTAAAAATGATTCCGACGAGGAGATAAGAGGCATTGCAAAGTTTATAGCTGCTCTTGACACATCTATGCCTTGGCATCTTTCGGCTTTTCATCCGATGTACAAGATGCTTGATGTCCCTCGCACTCCCGAATCAACTCTTCTTAGAGCGTATAAGATAGGAGTAGAAGAGGGGCTTAAATATGTTTATATCGGTAATGTTGACAATGAAGATTATGAATCAACCTACTGCCCGAATTGTAAAAAGAGGGTGATTGACAGAAGCGGAAACATAGGGCAGTTTGTGACAAATGAGCTTGATAAAAACGGCATATGTCCGTATTGCAGTTACAAGCTTGAGGGCGTTTGGCATTAAAGTTTTTTTTAAGTATTTTAGGAATAAGATGCCCTCATACTAAATTGAGGAGTTCGCCATGTTACTTGCTACATATGATTCATTCAAAGAGTTAAAAGAGTTGGAAAAGAGAATGTTAAAAGGTTTTCCATCCATGAGTCAAGAGAGTGCTTTGATGGGGTTTTCACCTGTTGTAAACACAAGAGAGGGTGAGTTTGCCTATCATATAGAAGCTGATTTGCCTGGTGTAAAAAAAGAGGATATCTCCGTTGAAACGAAAGATAATGTCTTAACGATATCCGGAGAGAGAAAGCATAAAGATGAGGTTAAAAAGGATGACTACTATAAACTTGAGAGTAGTTATGGCAAATTTGTAAGAAGTTTTACTCTGCCAAAAGGTGTTGATGCCGAGAACATTAAAGCCGTATGTGAAAACGGAGTGTTAGAGGTTACTATTCCTAAATTGACTAAAAAAGATGAAGATAAGAAAAAAATAAAAGTTAAGTAAGAGTGTAGCGTTATCTGTTTTTTGGCAGCTTTGGTATTTGGCGTTTCCAGTCCTTTTGGTCTGGATAGTTAACCTCAAGCTCGCCATCAACCGTATTTTCTTTGCCATATTTAGCTGTCCACGCATTCATCCCGCCATCAAGCACCTTTACATCATAACCAAGCGCAGCAAGCGGTGCGGCAGCTGTTGCGGCCAAAGTGCCGGTATCTGAAATCAGGACAATTTTATACTCTTGTTTTGGTTTTGGGAGCAGTTGAAGACCATCTTTGTATAATATTCGTTGTATCGGAACATTGAATGCGCTTTGGAGTCTGCCTTTTACAAAAAGTGCTTCGTCTCTAAAATCAACAACTTTTATATCTTCATTAGCATCAAACATCTCTTTTAGTGTTTTTGCGTCAATAATCCATGTTGTGGGCTCATGCTCACCGCTAAAGAGTTTCATCATCGGCTCATATACAGGATTGCGACCCAAAACAGGGAGGTTTTGCGCATCCCAAGCAGCTTGACCCTCTCTAAGCCAGTAAACATTCTTGTAACCTCTTGCAGCTACCTCTTTTGTCAATTTATAAGATTTCCAGCATGAGACGCCGCCGCATGTAAAAGCGACGGGCGTATTTTTGTCTTGAGGTAGTACGGAGTAGTCCCAGCTATCTTCTTTTATATTATAGTTATCTTCTTTTGTTGACCACTCGGTATATGGCACATATCTTGCGAATGGAATATGTCCTCCAAACTCATAAGTGCTGTAGTGCCATCTGATGTCATACACTTCTCCGCCATTTTGAAAAACATCTATCAACTCCTGCGGGGTTGCACTTTCAACTCCGTCTGGCGCTTGGGTTGGCGAAGGCGGTGCCTCTGCAAAAGAGTTGTTTGCCAAAGTAAAAATAAGCAGTGTTGACAATAGAACTGATTTTAAACTCTTCACCTTAGAACTCATCAACACTATTTATTGTGCGACCAAGACCGCTTTTAATCTTGTACCCTGCAACAGCCCATGCCTTTAGACCGCCTTTTAGATATACTGCGTTTTTATACCCCATATCAATTAGCGTCTTGCTTGCCATTGCACCTCTTGGTCCGTCACGACAAAAAGAGACAATTTTTGTGTTTTTATCCTCAACCATTATCATTATCTCAAACTCTAACTGACCTCTGGTTACTTCATACTTGTCAAGTGTGGGAATTGTTCCCTCTGCTCTTTGGTCTATCTCTCTGATATCCAGAACAATAAAATCATCACCGTTCTCCACCATCTCATTAAGTTCTTTTGGAGTAACAAACGGTACTTTTGCGCTGGCTTCGGCTATCAGTCTGTCTCGCTCGGAAAAATCAATCGCATACACTGCGTTACAAAATAGTGCAGAAAAAATAAAAAAGCTTGCAATTGTTTTTTTCATATCAATTCTTTTTTTTAAAACATATTAACAACGCCGTAATCCAATAACTCTTCATACTGCTCAGGTGTGAGAACAGCTTTTATTTTTTCTATACAATCTAAATGTATTTTAGTTAACTCAGCTCTAAGTTTTGCTATCTCATCAATTGTTGCATAAAGCTCGGTTGCTTTTGGGCTTTTGTATTTAAAAGATATTTTTTCAACAACTTCAAGCTCCATTTTTTTAACCACTAAAGCTTTTTCAATTGCTTTTGACATTAACTCTTTTTTAATATCTAAAATAGCATCAATCTGTTTTTTAGACAGATTTAGATTTGAACTAGATGGGTCATAGAGTGAAAGCCCAACCAAATATGGAAGATTTTTTGGCATTAAAAAATAGTCTTTTGGAAAATTTTCTTTTGTTGCGAACGCTCCGGCTGGACCGGCCATTTTTTCAACTTTCGCGAACTCTTCTGCCGGCGGAGGAAGATTTGGTTTTGCTATCGCAGTAGCAGCTAGCATGATAGTGCAAGATGTAATTGCAGCTATGGTTTTAATTGTTTTCATTTTTATATCCTTTTATGTGTGTGATATGTATTGTACACTCGTATAAATAACAAAAAATTACTGGAATGTTGTTCCGCCGTCAACTACAATTGTTTGACCTGTAAGCCAAGATGACTCGTTTCCGCAAAGAAACAGACAAGCCCCCGTTAAATCTTCGGCTTCTCCCATGCGAGACAGCGGAGAGCGTTTTACAACTTCGCTTTTTACCTCTTCATAGTTTGGAAATGCTTTTAGTGCATCTGTGTCAATCGGACCGCCGCTTACGGCATTTACCCTAATTCCTTTTTCTCCAAGTTCAGCCGCTGCGTATCTAACCATTGCCTCAACGGCAGCCTTGTTCGTTCCATGTCCCGCATAGTTTGGAGTATATACAAGATTTCCGGTAGAACTCATGCTAATAATGCTTCCTCCGCCGGTTTTTTCCATTCTCTTAGCTGCTTCTTGCGCCCCAACGACAAAAGCATCGACTGTTGCAGTGTAGATGTTGTTAAGACCCTTTGGTTTAAGTCTCATAAATGGACCAAACCCGCCGACAACTGCACGACCTGAGATAATAGCGTTTGATATAAAAAAGTCTAGTCTCTCAAAATCTTTGTCAAATTGTTCATAAACATCTTTGTAAGTTTCCGGCTCTAAAATATTTAATTCATAGGCACGGGCTTTAACGCCGTATTTTGACTCTACATCAGCGATTATCTCGTTTGCAGTCTCCGCTTTTGTTGCATAAGTAAAGGCTACATTACACCCCTTTTGCGCAAATGCATAAACAATTGCTTTGCCTATTCCACGAGTTCCACCGCTTACAAACAGAGTTTTCCCTTGCATACTTTTTTCAGCCATTTTATAATCCTTTGATTTCATAATTTTTAATAATAGTTTCAAGCTTTTTCATATTTTCGCTACTTGGAGCAACAAGAGGAAGTCTGTACTCCAGAGTATCTATAAGACCTGCGATATGCATGGCAGCTTTTATCATAATAGGATTTGACTCTAAAAATAGAGCTTTATTTATAGGAAACAGCATATCATTTATAGCTTTTGCACCGGCAAAATCGCCGTTAAGAGCTTTTCTTACCAGTTCACTTTTTAAATCAGGCAAAAGGTTTGATGTTACGGATGTTATGCCGGCTCCGCCGTTTGCAAGTATCGGGTAGTCAATGGCATCATCACCTGAAAATACTTTAAGCTCAGGTCTGCGTGAAAGAAGCTCAACCGTTCTTTCTAAACTCCCTGTCGCCTCTTTTATGCCGTATATGTTTTTTACATCATCAAAGAGTCTTATAACAGTGTCGGCGCTTATGTCAACAACTGTTCGACCAGGAACATTGTAGAGTAAAAACGGCAGCTCAGGAACTGCCTGCGCAATTGCTTTGTAGTGTTGATAAAGTCCCTCTTGAGATGGTTTGACATAGTAGGGCGCAACAGAAAATATAGCATCTACTCCGCATTTTTGTGCAATTTTTGCAGCTTCTATAGCCTCTGCGGTCGAGTTGCTTCCCGCACCGGCTAAAACTTTGGTATTTGTGCCGCGACATACTTCAACCGCTATTTCAATACATCTTCTATCTTCATCATAAGTAAGCATAGCACTCTCTCCCGTCGTTCCGACAGGACATACGGCATTAATACCGCCTTTAATTTGTCTTTTAATTAGGTTCGCATAGGTCTGCTCGTCCAATTTCCCATTTTTAAACGGAGTAATTAGCGCGGTAGTTGAACCGGTTACGATATTCATCTATATAGCCTTGTTAAATTAATGTGCGATTATAGCAAAAAAGTATTAAAAGGGAGGAGTTTGGCACTCTGTTTGGCAGAAATATTGCGCTGCTCACCCTGCTAAAAGACAGGAGTGAGCTAAGTAAGGTGTTATTGAGATTAGCGGCCGCGACCTCCACCGGATCCCATTCCTCCACCTGGTCCCATCATTCCACTACCTGGTCCCATCATTCCTCCAGCCGGCGGCTCATCCGGTAGCGTAATACCCTTTGCCTTTGCCCGTTCCTTCATAAGCGCATGATGTTCATTGCGGATTTGCTCTCGCTCTTGGGCAGTTTTAGCGGCACGCAATTTATTGCGGTGTTCAGTACGCTCTTGCTGCGTCATAAGCTGACTGCCGTATACCTGTTCTTGCTCTTGTGTTTGGGTGGTTTTTTGGGACTTATCTTGATCTGCTGCCGACAGTGAACCTGTTGAGAGAAAGAGGGTAGTTGATAAGATAGATAGTGTTAATGGATATTTTTTCATCGTAAACTCCTCATATAATATGGATTGTTCAAGCTGCGATAGCTATTACTGCAACTTGCTTCTTAAGTACGGCTAACCATTTGTTAGTGCAAGATTCTACATCTGTTAAGCTTAAATAAACTTGTTCGTTTAGCGTTCTAAATGAGTTCTTGCAGAACTCTAATAATTGAAGAAAAAAAAGGTAAAGTTATTTACCCTTTTTTAAGATGAGTGTTGTTGATTTGTCAAAGTTGAAATATTTTTTTGCAACCTCTTGAACTCTCTCTTTGGTTATCTTTTCTATATTCTCTTCATGAGTTAAAAGAGGCGTCAAATCTCCTCTTACGAGATAGCTTCCAAAAAGGTCTGCAACAGATGTCGAACTCTCCAGCGAGTAGATAAAATCTGCTTTAGAGTTGATTTTTACCTTCTCTATCTCTTTTTCATCCACTTTTTTACTTTTAATAAGTTCAATCTGTTCAACAAGCTCTTTTTCAACATCCTCAGCTTTTACATCCGGATTACATGTTGCTAAAAATATAAAAATACCGGGGTCAATACTTTCCATATTGTAGGCATAGATGCTGTTTACAAGGCGTTTTTTCTCAATAAGTTCTTTATATAGTCTTGAGCTTTTTCCTGAAAACAGAATCTCTGAAATCATACTTAGAACAAGCTGGTCTTCGTGTTTGAAATTTGGAATATGAAAAGTTATTGCCAGCATCTCAACTTCGCTATCTTTATGGATAACAACTCTTTTTGCGCCGTTTTGCTCAGGCTCTACAAACTTAACTTTAGGAATCTCTGCTCTGTTTTTTATATCTCCAAATTTCTTTTTGGCTTTTTTAAAAACTTCCTCAGGCTCAACATCACCGGTAACCATTAAAATCGCGTTACTCGGCTGATAGTAAGTTTTATGAAAATCTTTAATATCATCAATAGACCAAGTTTGAATATCGTTCATAAAACCTATCGGCGTCCAGTGGTAAGGGTGGTAAACATAGGCATTGTTAAATAGAGCAAAGTATAAAAAGCCCATCGGAGAGTTTTCTGTTCTCCATCTTCTCTCCTCGGCTACAACATCGCGTTCGGGTTGAAACTCTTTATCTTTAAGCTTAAGATTTTGCATAAGTTCTGCATAGAGTTCCAGTGATTTTTCAAGGTTCTGCGTGCTGGATTTTATGTAGTAGTGGGTGTAGTCAAAGCTTGTAGATGCGTTATTTACGCCGCCTATGCTCTTTACCTCTTTGTCAAACTCACCGGCTGGCAGGTTCTTTGTAGATTTGAAGTTCATATGTTCAAGCATATGAGCTATGCCCGTCTTGCCCATAACCTCATTTCTGCTTCCGACTTTATAGAAAATATCCGTGCTAATGACATTTGTAGAATTCTTTAGAGGAATTACAACAATCTGCAATCCGTTTTTTAAAGTTTTTGTCTCATATTTTGGTAGTGAAGATGCCATTAAAGTTCCTAAAATTAGTGTGAGTGCTAAGAAAAATTTCATACTATTTTCTATCCGCACCTATAGCCTGAGTTATGTTCGTATAGCCGTCAGCTTTTATAAGCTCCGTAAGCTCTGTGTTTATATTTTTTATCATATCAAATCCATGAAATACAAGTCCGCTATAGATTTGAACAAGCGAAGCACCCGCTTTTATGCGTTTATACGCCTCCTGTGCAGAGTCTATCCCGCCAACAGAGATGAGTGTTGTTTTTCCATAAAGTTCTTTTGCAATAGCTTCAAAAATCTCAAAACTTTTTTTCTTTAAAACCGCTCCGCTAAGTCCGCCAACAGTTTTTGGGTTTTTAACAAGCGAGTAGTCGATTGTAGTGTTTGTGGCAATGATGCCATCAGCGCCGGAAGCAACAGCCATCGTAGTCAGCTCAACAGCATCTCTAAGCGACATGTCGGGTGCAATTTTTAGTAAAATAGGCTTATCTGTTATAGCTTTTGCTTCAGCAAAAAGTTTTGTTATAAACTCCTCATTTTGCAAATCGCGAAGCCCAGGAGTATTTGGAGAGGAGATATTAATCACTAAATAGTCACCAAGAGTGTGGAGTGCTTTAATAAGAGTAATATAATCATCTATTGCGCTAGCATCTGAAGTTAGTTTGTTCTTGCCGATATTTATGCCTATCGGGGTTGTAAATGGATATCTGCTCTTTAATCTTTTTTGCACCTTTAAAAGACCGTCGTTGTTAAATCCCATAGCGTTTTGGATGCTCTCCTCATCTACATGTCGAAACATTCTAGGTTTAGGATTTCCGGTTTGGGGTTTTGGAGTAACGGTTCCAATTTCAGTAAAACCAAATCCTAAAATCTGCATACCGCGAATCATTGTTGCATTTTTGTCAAATCCCGCACCAAGCCCGACCGGGTTTAGAAATTTACGACCGAAAAGCTCTTGTGATAGTATGTTGTTTGTAATAAAGTGAGACTCTAAAAATGGGTTAAAAGGTATCTGGCAGATATTTGGCAATCTAAGTACCGACTCCACAAGATGATGAGCGTTTTCCGGTTCAAGCTTAAACAGCCAAGGTTTTATACTTTGATAATCTATCATGAGGTTGCCTCTTTACCTTTTATAAAAATTTAGTGATTATACTAAAAAAAAGTAAAGAGGAGTTTATGTCGGTGCTTATTGTTGTGAATGCTTTTTTTCATCTCTTATAAACTCAAGAAAAAACACCAGAAATATTGAGAAAATCAGCCCCGTTACAAAAGCAACGACAACTATCAAGCTCTTTTTTGGTTTTATCGGGTAGTCATTTGTCATAATTTCGCCCACAATTTCTGTGTTTTTGTAGTTGTACGGCTCCATTAAAACTTTTACAGAATTAAGTTCCTCTTCCAACACTTTAATTTGAACTACTTCTATATCATTTTTTTCTGCTTCAAACGCCTCCAAAGAGTCTTTAAGTTTTATTAGCATGTCAGCTAAATATCTCTGTTCATTTATTTGAATGGCTGCCAAAGTAGGATTTGAATCCTTAATTTTTTTAAGATTGCTCTGTACATCTAAAAAATTGGTTTCATAAATTTTTATATCTTTTTTATATCTGTCTATCTTCTCTTTAAGTGCGGGAATGGTTTGATTTTTCAAGAGATCTAGTTTGCCATCAACCTGTTTTGCCTTAAACTCACGCGAATTCTTTACATCATCTAGAATTTTTTTGTGAATTTCCTGTGTATAATTAATAACTTTTTGTAACTCAGCTATTGCCGCTTCATTTGAAGAGCCGTTTGCTATTATCTCTAAGAAATTTGTCTGTTTTTTTAGTAAATCAATTGTTAAAATATTTGCTTCTCTGTCTTTTTCATTTTTCAAAATATCTATAAATAAAATTTCTAGCTCTTTTGAAAGTTCAGCGGCATTAGCTATAACTATTTTCTCATTCGTATTTGTATTCGTATTTGTATTTGTATTTGTATTTGTATTTGTAAATTTATATTCGCCGATTTTTAAAACTGCTTTCGCTTCATAAACTTTCGGGGCAACAAAAGCATAAATAAGAGCACTAAAAGTAACCGCCAAAGTTATTAAAACAATTTTTATTTTATTTTTTACAAGAGTTTTAAAAAGCTCTCTTAAATCTATCTCATCTTCTTGTATAGCGTAGTTGTTTGTGTTGTTCATAGTTTGTTCCTCTCCTCTATCGGTAGAATGATACAGAGATACTCCTTTGATTTTTCTTGTTCAATAACGCACTCTTTTGTGTGCAAGCAAGAGCATCTCTTTGTCTCCGGAGCTGTCTCCATAGGCGTAAATTGTTTCGTAATCTTTTATGTTTAAGTGCTCTTTTATACGGTTTTCTTTCTCTTTGCCATGGCAGTTTGGAGTTAGAAATTTACCGCTAAAAGCTCCATTTTTAAACTCTAGCTGCGTTGAGAGCAGTTCAATGCTGTTTTTGTCACACCAAGGCTGCAGCCAGCACTTCATTGAAGCTGAGACAATGACGACTCTGTCGCCGTTTTCTTGATGTTTTTTTAGCAGTTTAACTCTCTCTTGGTTTATAATCAAATCAAGTTTATTAAGAGAAAAATCTCTAGCCTTTTCTTTAAAAATATTCTCATCCATCCCTTTAAAAAATATTCTAAAAAGATGCTCCTTTGCCACGCCGTTAGGCATAACTCTTAGCTGCCAAAGTGCAAAGTACGGCAAAAATTTAAACATATTTAGCATGTACTTTTTTTTGCCTCCACTCTCTTTTAAAAACTCATCTAAAGAGTCTTTTGTCGTAAGCGTGCCGTCAAAATCAAAAAGTGCGAGATTCATCTATAATACCTCTCTTTAAAGTAACACTCTCCGACGGGGAGCCAAGAGGGAATGTTGTAAAACTTCTCATTTTGAATGTCGAGATAGAGCGTTTTGTAGTTTTCATAGTTGAACTCTTTGCATGTTGCGGTATAAAAGTTTGCGCCATTTATTTCAAGCGTGTTTAATGTGTAAGAGCCGCAAACCTCGCTTAATATTTTTTCGTTGATTTTGCTCTTATTAAATAGAGTAATATTACTATCTGAGAGTTCTCTCACATCAAGAAGTTTGTCATCAAAACGACCATATTTAGAGTTGTTAAAAAGAGTTATAACATCTTTTTTACAGTAGTGTGAGAGCAGTGAAGCGGTTGAGTAGCCCATTGTAAAAATTCTCTCATCGCCAAATTTATCAAGCTCTGCGCAAAGTGCCTCGGGCTGTGTGTACATAACAACATCCGAGTAATTTTTATGCTCTTTTAAAAGCGATGTTGGAAGAAGCAGGAGAGTCACAATAATTGCAATATGAACAGATGTAAAGATGGCGTGGTATCTAAAGAGTTTTTCAAGTTTTTCACTCTCTAAAAAGCTAAAGAGCAAAAAGATATACGGAGTAAAAATCAAGAACCAGTGAAGTCCTATTTTATTTTTTAGCGACACAACTAAAAAGATGAAAAATGCAACACCGAGAATTGAGACTAAAAGTTTAAGAAGTTTATTTTTTTCAAACTTTGATTTAAATAAAAAGTAGACTCCCCATGGTGTAAAAATGTATAAAATAAGCCCAAAATAGCCTAAGATTGTGCCGATGTTGTAGCTGTTATGCTCGGTTCTTGCAAAGAAGTTAAACAGGATGTTGTTCCAACAGCTGTTGTAGTTAAAGTAGAGGTTTTGAGCGATAAAAAAGGAGATAACAATAGTTGCTACTGCTATGTTTTTTGCACTTTTTTTTCCGTAGATATAGATTGAAAAAACAAGAAGAGAAAGCATTAGGAAAACGGCAAAATATTTGCTTAAAAAGGCAGAGCCAAGAAAGATGCCGGCAAGCAGAGAGTATCTTAACCACTCTTTTTTCTCCAGCGAATAGAGAAAAAACAGAGTTCCAAGCGAGCTGAAAAAGAGCAGGGCAACATCATTTGTCATAAGAATGAGCAGCAAATCAACGGGAGAAGCTAAAAAGATAAGCGCTGTAAAAAAGGCTCTTCGTTTTTCTGTCTCATAGAGCAGGGCGATTTTATATATTACAAAAGCGGCTACAAAAGTCGTAACGACGGCGAAAAGCCTAAAAACAATGTGAGAATCGCCGATGAAACTAATAGCATGGATAACCCAGCCAACCATCGGAGGATGATCGTAGTAGCCCATGCTTAAGTTATCTGCCCATTTTATGAAGTATGCCTCGTCTCCTGTTAGCGGCAAAAGCAGTAAAATTGCAATCTTGAAGATGAAAATTGTAAAGAGTATTTGGAGCTCTTTTTTATAATAGTTTATCATATGCTCATTTTTTTAAACATGAATTCTGGTATATGCTTGATGATAAGCATAATAATCATCCAAATAGGTTTTGTGTAGAGCACATTTCTCCCTTTTTGCTGAGCGTTAAATATATCCTCGGCAACCTCTTGCGGTTGTGCAGTCAGTTTTTGGGGAAGGTCGAGATTTTCAGTCATTTTAGTTTCGACAAAACCTGGTTTTACCGTTAAAACAGTTACGCCGCTCTCATAAAGTCTGTTTCTAAGTCCGCTTAGGTATGCAGAAAATCCAGCCTTCGCACTACCGTAGATATAGTTTGCTTTTCTTCCTCTGTCTCCTGCAACGGAACTTACACCTACTATAAAACCGCGTTGCTCTTTCTCAAAGTCGTTTGCCACTATGTTTAAGATGCTAAGAGCCCCCGTGTAGTTTACATTAACGGTATTTAGAGTCTCAATCCACTCTTTTTGTGCTGTTTTTTGCTCGACCATGTAGCCTGAGATAACGATAACGCCGATAGGTCTCTTTTTAAGTGAGCGATAGAACTCCTCGTGAGTATCATATGAAGTAATATCAAACTCTTTCAGTTCTACATTTACTCCGCTTCTTATCTCTATGTCGTGCTTTAAATCTTCCAAAGACAAGCTGTCTCTGGCTGCCAAATAGAGGTTGTAGCCGTTTTTTGCATATACCCTTGCCACCTCTTTCGCAATATCGCTTTTAGCGCCGATTATAAGAATGTAGCTCATATTTTTACCCTTTTTGATTGCAGTGAATTTAGTTTTTTATCCATATAATTTTTGCTTCTAAAATCTCTAAATTGCTCTATTTTAGGATAACCCTTCTCAAAAGTTTCTTTGCTGACGCGCACATCTTTTGTCAAGTATATTCTTCCGCCATATTTGACAACTACTTCATCAAGAGCGTTAAGAAGCTCAAACAAACCTACCTCTATCTTAAAATCAAGTGCCAGAGAGTAGCCCTCAAGCGGAAAAGAGAGATAGTTTTCGTTCTCTTTGGAGTATAGTTTTAAAACTGCTAAAAACGAGCCTTTGCCAGAGTCCGAAATCTTAGTAAGTATCTCTTTTAATCCCTCAAAACTCTGCTCTTTTGGCAGAATAAATTGATACTGTGTAAAGCCATTTTTGCCATAAATTCTGTTCCAGTTTTCTATTGCATCAAGCGGATAGAAAAATGTGTCTATGCTAACTCTTTGCTTAGATACGCCATCTTTTGCTTTTGCATAGTAGAGCCAGTTAAAGGCTTTTACACTCAGGCTGTTTAGTGCAAATGAGGGGAAATTAAACGGTATGCTTAACCTCTTTTTGCTTTTGTACTCCAAGTTGCCGTCATCTGCAAAATCGCCCACCATCAAGAGGCATTTTCCTATCTCTTCATTTTTTGCCAAACAGTCTATCCATGCGACAGAGTATTGTATATCTTTGTAATTTTCAAAGGCTTCAAAAGTCTCTGCAAGATTTTTAGTTTTTATGGTTGTCTGGTTTATGAAAGCGGAGTTTATTTTTTTTAGAGATATTTTTGCAGTCAGTATAACTCCGGTAAGTCCCATTCCTCCGCAGGTTGCATGAAAAAGTTCATCGCCCTTTTTGCAGCTCTTTATCTCCCCGCTTGCAAGCATAATGGTAAACTCCTCCACGCACTCGCTAAAACAGCCCTGTGTGTGATGGTTCTTTCCGTGAACATCGCTTGCTATTGCTCCGCCTAGCGTTATAAGCTTTGTTCCGGGGGTTACTTTTAAAAACCATCCGCGTTTAATTACAGAGTCGAGTATCTCGCTAAGAAGCACCCCTGCTTGGCAAGTAAGTATGCCGTTTTGTACATCAAAATCTAAAAAATTGTTGTAAGTTTTGCAGTATAGTATGTTTTCATTTAGAGCGCTGTCACCGTAGCTTCTGCCGTTTCCATAAGGGATAAACTCATCGGTACTGTTTATGTAAGTATGCAGAGTTTTTGTATCTCTGAGAGAAATTTTTTTATTTTTTATTATCGGGTACATTCCCCAACTAATTAAGCCCACGACTAATCCTTAAACACAAATTTTTTATCTAAAAAGTACTTCACGACATAACCTATACTAAGACCGACTACGGCACCTATGTATTTGGCATTTTGGCTCTCAAACATAGCATCAAACCCAATCTCAAAACCCCAAAATATAAGTGTTGTAAAAACGCCCATAAGCGAGTAGAGAAAAAACTTTTTGCCATCATCTTTTTTGCTCTTTGGCTTATGGAAGAAGATATATTTTTTGTCCAAAATATATTTTAACACTAAACCTGCAACAGTTCCTATAAACATAGCGACATATAGCGATAAAAAGCCCTCATAAACTAAAAAACTAATGTACTGAAATGCAATATTTACAGCTGTGGAGAAGAGCGCGAAGAGCGCGTACCAAAGAGCAATCATATAAGTTTTGCAATTCCGATAAAGCTTAGCAGCCAAAAAGCGATTGTAAGTTTCAAAAATCTATCTCTGATAATTACTTTCGTGGGGCTTCCGCTGTCCTGCTCGACAAAAGTAATCTGCATATATCTTAAAACCCCAAGAATTACAAAAAAAGATGTAAGGTAGAGATAGTGCGTGTTTAGTCTGCTGAGAACCTCTGGCGAGATAGTGTACTGGATGTAGCTGACTATGACAACCCCGGCCATTAAAACCATTGCAGCATTTACAAACTCAAGGTTGTAGCCGTCTATATTTTTTCGTGTCTCTTGACCTTCTTGTGAGAGAAGAACATCATCTCTTCTCTTTGCCAAAGCTAAGAAAATTGCTAAGAGGAAAGTCATAAGAATTATCCACATTGAGAGGGAGATGCCTGTAACTACGGAACCGGCAAAAAGGCGCAGAACAAAGCCTGTTGCTATGATAAATATGTCTAAAATGGCGATATGTTTTAGCTTTATAGAGTAGAAAATATTTAAAATAAAATATGAGAATAAAACAAGAAAAAGCTCCGCGTTAAATGCCATTGCAACGCCAAGCGAAGAGAGCGAAAGCAGCAAAACAAGCATCTTTGCGCTATTTGGCGATACTTTGCCACTAGCTAGCGGACGATATTTTTTTACTGGGTGCGCTCTATCTTCTTTTATGTCCATAAGGTCGTTAAAGATGTAGATACTGCTTGCGATAATGGAAAAAAGTATAAATGCTATTATGGTATTTAAGTTATTTTCTGCATTTGAGTAGGAGAACGAGAAAAGAAGAGGCATAAATATAAACAGATTTTTTATATATTGATTGACTCTAAATAGTTTAAAAATTTCACTCAAAAAGACAGCCTTAACATTTTAAGCGAATTATAACATTAAAAGTATAGAATTAAAGAGATTAAAATATATTTTGGAGATATAAATGAGCAGAGTTTTAGTGCCGCTGGCAAACGGATTTGAAGAGATAGAAGCTATTAATATTATAGATGTTCTAAGAAGAGCGGAAATAGAAGTTTTGATTGCCTCTTTGGATGAAAAAATGGCTGTAAAAGGGGCACATAAAATTACTATCTTGTGCGATATGCAGATAAGAGATGTAAATATCGATACCCTTGATATGATAGTGCTTCCCGGCGGATGGGGCGGGACTCTGGCGCTTTGCGATGATGCAAATGTACAGCATATTTTAAAAGAGATGGATAAAAAAGGAAAAAACATAGGGGCAATCTGCGCCGCGCCCCTTGCTCTGCATAAAGCAGGAGTGCTTAAACACAACTATACATGCTATCCGAGTATCGAGGAGCAGATAGGAAAAGATGGGTTTAGTGATGAAAATATGGTGGTAGAAGACGGCAATGTTATGACATCACGCGGTCCGGCAACGGCTATCTGTTTTGCGCTTCAAATAATTAAAAAGTTAAAAGGAGATGATAAATATCTTAGTGTAAAAACAGCGTTATTAGCTGATTATTGTTCCTAAATATTTACCTTATGATTCTCGAAAAACCATGTTTTTTCTAAAGAAACTTCGTTTTGTAGCTTTAGGGGGTTGTAGGGACTTTAGTCCCTGCCACTCAAACGGACGCGTTCGTTTGAGTGTTTAACATCATGAAAACCAGATTTTTAAGACTTCTCTCTTCATCGGCGCTTGCAAACTCTTTTAAATTTTCAAGCCGCCTAATAAACCTAAAATCTGGAGCAAACTTCTCCATTAGGCTGATTATGAAACCAGAATCCAAATCAGGTGAGTTTAGAGATGCTAAAACCGTGCAATTCTCAGATGCAATTTCTGGCAGTTTTTTTATGATTTTTTCATAATCTCTTATAGCTTCAAAACTCCCTTTTTGAGAGGTTGGTGGGTCTATTATTATCAAATCATAAGGAGCTTTTTTCTTTATGCGAGAGAATGATTTTAGTATATTGTAGGGCAAAAAGCTTACACCTTTAGTATCAATCAAATTTAGATGATGATTTGCTCGCCCTACACTAAGCGCACCTTTGCTCATATCTATGTTTGAGACACTTTTTGCACCGCCAAGTTTTGCAGCGACACTAAAAGAAGATGTATAAGAGAAGAGGTTTAGCACATTTTTATCTTTTGAGTTTTCTCTAACAAAGGCTCTGCCGTTTCTCATATCCGGAAAATAGAGGCTGTTTTGGTTTGAGAGAAGATTTAGTTTAAACTTCATGCCCTCTTCGACAACAAAAAGATTCTCTTCAAGCTCTCCGACTAAAATTTCGCTCGGACTTCCTTTTATGTATCTTCTTTGAACAACTAAAGTTTTATGTCTTGTTGAGGAAATAAAGTTTTTTAACATGTCAATAAATTCGGCTTCTAAATCGCTATCCATCTCGGAGTAGAAAGCTATGCTTAGAATAGTGTCAATCGAATCAATCGTGAGATGTTTCCACCCTTCATAAAGTCCGCCGCGACCGTGAAAAAGCCTCTTAAACTCATCTGTTAAATCTTTTGAATTTTCTAGCAGATGTGTTTGTATATCAACAACTCTCATCTACACCTTTTCCCAGAAAGTTCCCTGTGCCGTATCCATCAAGCTAACGCCAAAAGCTAAAATTTCATCACGAATCTTGTCAGATGCTTCAAAATCTTTTGCTTTTTTTGCCTCATCTCTTTTTTGGATTAACATGTCAATCTTTTCTTTTGTCTCTTCATTTACGCCAAACTGAAAGTACTCAAAAGGGTTTTTAATACAAAAGCCTAAAACTTCTTCTATATATGCCAGATTTGAGAGCGTATCGCGTTTAAGCTCTTTGTGTTTTCCTGCGGTGTCAAGCGTTTCGTTAGCATGAGAAATCATCTCATCAATCAGTGCTAAAGAGGCAGAAATATTTAAATCATCACTCAAAGCCTTTAAAAGCTCATCTTTAAAAGGAGTTTTTACATTTTCATTTGTGAGACCAAAGAGGCGTTTTTTAAGTCTGTATATCTTATCTAAGCGTTTTTTAGATGTTACCAAATCCTCTTCGTTAAAGTTGAAGTTGCTTCTGTAATGAGTGCCAAGAAGGTAGAAGCGCAGAACCTCTCCGTCATAAATTTTAAGAGCATCTTTTAAAAAAAAGCTGTTTCCTAAACTTTTACTCATCTTCTCGCCGTCGATATTGACAAAACCGTTGTGCATCCAGTACGCGGCCAGTGTGTGTTTAGTCCCGCATCTAGTCTGTGCGGCTTCGTTTTCGTGGTGGGGAAAGAGCAGATCGGCTCCGCCTCCGTGGATATCTACCGCAAATTTTGTATCTGGTTTAGCTAAGTGTTTTTCAACCATAGCAGAACACTCCAAGTGCCATCCGGGGCGACCTTTGCCAAAAGGAGAGTCAAAAGAGACGGTGCCGTCATGCACACTTTTCCATAGAGCAAAGTCGGCACTGTTTTTCTTCTGCGAGGAGCTTTCAACGCGTTGGAGTTTTTCGCTCTCATCTTGAACTCTGTGAGATAGTTTTAGATAGTCGCTGTCGCTTGAAGTGTCAAAGTAAACATCGCCATCAGCAGTTTTATAAGCGTGATTGTTATCAAGAAGTTTTTGTATAAGTTCAAACATCGCTTCAATAGATTCAGTTGCTTTTGGCTCAATATTTGGACGCAAAACACCAAGCTTGCTCATCTCCGAATCATAAGCAGAGGTATAAAAATCAGTTATCTCTTTTATCTCTTTGCCAAGCTCTTTTGCTTTTTTAATGATTTTATCGTCAATATCGGTAATATTTCTGGCATAAGTTACCTCGTAGCCGTTTGCCTTTAAAACTCTTACAAGCAAGTCAAAAACCAGAGCGCTTTTTGCATGACCCAAATGCGCATCATCATAAACGGTGGGACCGCATACATAGAGGCTTGCTTTGCCGCTCTCTTGAGAAATAAACTCTCTTTTTGTTTTTTGTGCAGAATCGTAAATTGTCATTTAATTATTTCCCTTTTAAAAACCGGTTGTCATAAAGTCAATTGCTGAGATAATTTCATCTCTTTTATCTTTTACAGAGCAAATAACTGAACCTAAATTATCTGTGGATATACCCGCTAATTCTGCTGTTGACATAGTAACCGTTAAACCACTTATCTCAAAAAGAGGGTTCAGTATGTTTGCCGGTTTCATGTTTAAAACTAAAGGCACAACCACTCTGGTTGATAAGTTTTTTAGTATATCGTTTTGAATATCCAGCAAATATGGTATATCTTCTTTTGTTCTAGCGTTTAAGTTTTCATACACATCAAATTGAGCCATTAAAAACTTCTTATCTCATCGCTGAAAGTACCATGTTTGGAAACTCTTTCGTTATAGCTATTGATTGAAGTTTTGTTTTGAGACTCCCAGTTTTTCATCTCTTTCTCTTTTATAAGTTCAATAAGCGTCTTTTCTAGAGAGTTAGAGATGTTTATGTGAAGCTCTTTAGCTTTCTTAAGCAGATCTGAATTTATACTGAGATTGGTTGCTTTTTTCTTTGCATTAGGATTATATAATGCTGTCATATGTATCTCCTATGTGTATAAAGTATGTGCATAATTATAGCACATTAGTCAAAAAATTATTTGCTCGCATAGTGAATTATCTTGCTTGGGCTATTTACTACTCATATTTATGACCATTATATTCTAGCCAACCACCAACATGACGCTTTTTTGAATCATGATGTGTCCAATGTACAACTCCTCCCTTGGCGTTACTTTCATATTCGCCACAAAACTTTATTAAACCACCTTTTTTTAGGGAATATACTTTTGGTGCTACGATTTGTTATGTCTTTTAAATCTCAAAAGTGGAGATTCACTCACAGGGGTGTAATTTACAGGGGTGTAATTTAATATGATATTTTATAATGACATCTGTCATATCAAAGTATTGAGAACCGTATTTATTAACTATTTTTACTGCTGTGTCCACTATTAGTTCCTTTTATACTTTAAAAATATATTCTAGTTATACAATTGAACTTGCTACTTTTCTATTGTTTTCCAAATTATACAACTATATATTGTCGTACTATCTACCAAAAATCCTTTTTTAAATATAAGCATTCCTTCCTCTTCCATCATATTCCATGATGCTTTAACTCTTGTATTTTTATTTCCAAAAGTCTCTTGCCCTTCTCTATTGTATTCTATGTCATTTACTATAAGGTTGTCTTTTGTCATATATGTATTTTTTCCTGCTAATTTCACTATAACTGCTTCTTGATCATATAAAAAGTTATCGCCGAATATTCCTTTTTCTTTTACTGCTGTACAACTGTAGCTTTCTGCATAAATCAAACCTGCTTGAGCTTGAGCTATTAAAAATAGAGCTAACAATATTATAGTTTTTGGTATCTTCATATTTATTATCCTTTTATTACATAACGGTTGTCGTGAGCGATAGTTTTCCGCTTGCGGTAAACTATTAGCTCCTCGTTTTTGTTAGACTCTTGTAAATTAAGCACTAACAAGTTTTTGACTATTTAGTTGCCAACTTTTTCCATATTCAGCCAGTTCATCTGCACATGATACAACAGTTAAATAACTACCTTCAGAATCCTTTTTTAATCTAGTTAAACCTGCATATATTAATGCCAGTGATTTTTTATCAACGGCACTACCAATATAAATGACTATAGCTTTTGATTCCCATCCTTTAAAACTATGTAATGTTGTAGCTTTAATACGAGCATCTCCCATATAAAATCCCATCTTTTTTCTACGAGATTCTTGAAGATTAGTGTCATAAGTATGTACAGATTTAATACCTTTTAGCTCAAGCTTAGTAATCACTTCTAAGCCTTTCTTTGTGCTATCACATAAAAAAGTAATATCAGGGATAGCAATGATAGTTTTCGGATTGCTTGCTAGTGCTAAAAGTTCACTTGTTATTACATTAGTAGAATCATTTATATTAGTTTGCACCCACTTTAAGGTACAAGGATATAAGTCTAGTTCACCTTGTGCAGATATAGGCAAATCAATTTTTCCTTTAGGAAGAAAATTATCTGCAAACTTGCTTACATGTGTTAATAAGCTAGGGGGCAGTCTATGACTAATCTTTAACTCTGCCCAAGGACCGGTAAATCCAGCACCTGACATTGCCTCATCAGTCCAAGATTGTGCCGTATCATATATATCTTGTGTAGCATCTGCAACTAATAGCATTTCACCATCTTCTTTACACACCTGTCTTAAACAATTCCACCAGTTTGGTAAAAAGTCTTGTCCTTCATCTACCAATACAGCGTCATACTGTTGTGTGTTACATTCAGTGTTCTGAAGTATCGAAAAAACTAGGTTTGGTAATGTATAACTTAAGACTTCACCTAAGCTATTTGACCAATCTAAATTATCGTATTCACCAATATTATCATTTTCTTGGCAAACTCTTTTACACCAAGAATGAAAATTCAACCAAGTTATATCTTTTCTAGTCTGGCCTGAAGACTGAGGCCAACGAACAGCTATATCCATTAAATAATGCAATAAAGTTATATTAAATGTAACAACAAGCACTTGCTTGCCTTGTCCTAAAAGTTCAGCTGCTCTAGCCGCTAAAACAAGTGATTTACCTGATCCAGCAGCTCCTTTTATTCTACGGTAACCAGATTTTGTTCTTGACCTAACATAAGTCTGTTGTTCAGTATCTAATGTTATAGATTCTCGCTGTGAAGAAGAAAAATTTGGTTCAACAAGCCAACTTCTTAAATCATTTGCTAATGTTTCATTCATATACTTTGAATATTGTCTTTTACTAGCAGGGAAAATACTATTTAAATTGTTAGCTTGTAATGATTCTACTCCAGTTAATGGATAGTATTCAGGATAGTTATCCATTTTTCGATAAGAAAGACTTTTTTCAAATAACTGCTTAAGTTCATTTTCTTTAGCATAAGGAAATATTACTCCTGCTGTTATTACAGCAAATCCAGCTTTTTGTTCTAGTCTAGGACAATATAGTTCATGTATTTCTTTTTTATATATATTTATTTTTTCTATTGGATTGTTTTTTTGCATAGAGAACTGTACACCATCTTTTGTAGCTAATAGTATTGGAGGTCTTCCATTTCTTGCTTCAACTGTATAGGTCATTTTATTTAATTTCCAGTCTTTTATTTCAAAGACAGCAATTCCTACTCTTGGATGAAGTAAAACAAAATCTGGGCGTAATCCATTTAAATGTGGTTGTATATATATTTCCCAATCAATAGGAAGAAACATATTAAATAAATTAAATACTTGCAGTTCACCTGGCTCTAATTTTTGTCTCAAATTGCCAAACTCTGAAATTGGTGGAGAAACAATTCGTGACATGATAAATATCCTTTAAAATAATAATATGGTGAAATGGTGTCTAACTATTTATTCATTCCCATTATAGTGAACTTAGACTTAATGTTATAATTAATTGAACACACATAATATCACATTAAAAGTGAAAATAGGTTAATTTAATGACAAAATGTCATATTTTTAATATTTTTGTATTTTTTAATCTATTATCCTTAAATATAAAGTGTTCTTATAACACGAAATTTATCGTTATATGGACAAAGTGTTGAGTTATTTTTTAAATAACCCATTAAAAGGACATAATGTCCCTTAAGCAAAAGGTGTGAATTATGGAGATTAAGAAGAAATTATTGGATATTGTTCGTGATAAATTGATATTTCTACATATAGGTTTGCATAAAATCCTTAAAAATAAGAAGTAAAATTGTAAGCAAAATAGAGCCGCCTAGAAGATAGAGGGCTTTTTTACAGAGAAGTATATCAAAAAAGTTTTTTACCCCAAACGCTTTTACGGTAAGAGTAAATCCAACAAATCCGCTAATTGTACCAGCAAGTGCCAAACCGCTAGCACCCATCGGAGAGATAAGTGCAAGAGCCGAGAGTACATAAAAAGTAAGAGAAAAAGTTGCTATATTTGCGGCACGCAGTTGCTGTTCATTTGCGTATAGCCATAGCAAAAAGAGTTTTTGAAGTCCAAACGGCAAAAGTCCAATCATATACATTTGAAGAACCGATGTGCTCTCAAGAGTGTCTTTGGCACTAAAAGAGCCTCTCTCAAAAAGAAGCCAGATGATTTCATGTGAGAGTATATATCCGCCAATCGTACTCGCAGAGAGTAAAAAAGCTAAAAACCAAAAAGCTTTCTCCATAAAAAGTCTTGCTTTTGCCTCGTCGTTATTTTTAATATATCTAGCAATGCTAGGAAAAAGAGCTATGGATGTAGCAATCGCAAAAATGGCAAGAGGGAGCTGAAATATACGATTAGCATAGTAGAGGTAGCTAATAGAGCCTGTCGCCAAAAAAGAGGCTAAAAAAGTATCTAAAAAAGCGCTTACTTGAGCTGTAGAATTTCCCCACATTGCAGGAAAAAACTGTTTTTTAAATTTTTTGGTCTCATTTTTAATCAGTATCGACTTTAATTTCAGATATCTAAAGCCGCCGCATGTAAGTTTATACAGACCCATTTGATATATGGCAATCATATGCACAATCAGTTGCAGTACGCCGCCTATTACAACACCAAAACTAAGGTAGTAAACTATCTCATTTTGACTTTTGTCTTCTGAGAGGTAGAGAGCCAAAATAAGCGATATATTTAGCAGTGCAGTTGAAAATGCAGTGGTTGCAAAATGGCGTTTGTATTGAAGCATTGTGCTAAGAAAGGTAACTGCAAATATAAGAGGCAGATACCAGAAATTTATGGCTACATATGGCTCTGCCATGGCAATAGTTTTCTCGTCAAAACCTACGGCTATCGCCTGTGTGGCAAAGTCCGGAAGAATATTTACAAGCAGGGTCATTATAAGAATTATTGAGAAAAAAAGCATAAATATATTTGCGGAAAAAACCGACTTATGCTTAGAGTGTGCAAAGGCAGGAATAAAAACCTGTGTAAAAGCACCTTCTGCAAAGATACGGCGGAAAAGGTTAGGGAGTTTAAAGGCGATAAAAAAGATGTCACTATATATATTTGCACCAAGAGCCGACGCTGTTAACATGTCTCTTAAGAATCCTAAAATTCTTGAGACTAAAATTCCAAAACTATTGGTGAAAATTGCTTTAAACATGGGCTTCTTTTGGAGGAATAGTATAACTTTTACGAAAGTTTAACAAATATTTGATTAAAATGTAGAGTTTAATTTTTAAAAATTTAAATTTGGATAGAAAAAATATGGGATTATTTAGTTCAAGTGCTAAAGCAGAACAAGTATTAAAAAAAATTCGTCCTACTGTTGTAAAAACTCAAAATGTTGCTAAAGAGTTGATAGATGTAGCAAAAAAAAATGATGTAAATATAAGCAGTTTAGATTTTGATATTTTAGAAGTACAAACATATACAAGAGTTAACAAAGATAAGATTGAATCTGACTGGGAAGAGATAAGCAAGAGCGAGTTGCGTGAGTTAGACGATGCCACCGCGATACTAAATCCAAATTTTCAAATAAAGCAGATATATGAAATTGAGATATATTCAAAAGATGAGAATGATGTATTTAGAAATTTTCATGCAGCCGTCGGAGCCAATGCTACAAAGTGTAAAGTATATTTAAGCATAAAAGCAGGCTCGCAAGTTGTTGCAAATCCAAAATTTGAAGATGATTTTTCTAACTACATAAAAAAAAGTAAAATCCGTGCCGGCATCCTTGTAGACATTTTTGATGAGATGATTCCTGATGTAGTCTCTAAAATTTCTGCTTTGGCAAAGGTTGACGGAAAAGTAAGCTACGATAAAAACCAGACAATTCTTATTTCAGATGCTTATGAGCCTACTCCTACTGTAAACGATGAGCTTATTTTGCACTATGACAAAGAACATATGGTAAATGAAAAAAGTGAAAATGAACGGGTTGACTACGCTAAAAGAGGTTTTATACACAGTGTTTTAGAGGGTGACCTTTTAATAGAGTATATAAAACCAAGAAAAGGCAAGCCTGGAAGAAATTGTCGCGGTGAATTTTTGGAACCTTCTGAGCCAGAGATAAAATATGCACCTGATTTTACTGTTAATGACACAATTGAAGTTATTGACAATAAGGACAATATTTTATACCGTGCAAAAGTCAGCGGTTATGTAAGTTTAGATGGAAAAGCGTACCAGATAAAGTCAGATATGGATGTAGGAGAGATTAGTTTTAAGACAACAGGCTCTATATCTACAGGACTTAATTCAGATGTATCTCTAAGCATAAAAGAGAACGATTCGCAAAAAGATGCCATCGGTGCCGGTATGGAAGTTGAGGTTAGTGAAATTGATATAAAAGGCAATGTCGGACCAAATGCCAAAATACATGCTAAAAGAGCTGCAATTGAGGGACAAACCCATAAAACTTCTCTAGTAAATGCAAATGATTTAACTATAAATGTGCATAAAGGCGTTGCTATCGGCGATAACATTAAAATTGCGCGACTTGAACAGGGGACGGTAGATGGAAAAAAAGTTGAAATTGTTCAAGCAATCGGTGGAATTATAAGAGCCAAAGATATAGAGATAGGGATATGTATGTCCCATGTTAAGGCGACGGCCGCAAGACTTATTGAGATTCAAAAACTTCAAGGAGGTGAAAATATTTTTACAATTGACCCCTTGATGCAAAAAGATAAACAAGATGGGTTTAGTGAAAATAAGAGTGAGATTGACGAGCTTAGAGTCAGTGTCGGTGAAATAAAAAAAGAGATAGATAAGTATAAAAAATTAGTAAAAGATAATACCGCTTCATTTAATGAGGTCAAAGATAGATTGATGTACTACAAGAAAAACGGTATAAAAATGCCGGGAGCATTTGTAACAAAGTACAAGCAATTTACTAAAGCGCAAGAGCATTTGGAAACAATTATAAATGAGTACCAAGTGAAAAATGACAAACTCACTCTTTTGACAACAAAAACAGCCTCTTTTCAAGATAATATTTTTGATGCCAGAATTATAAACAGAGACAGATGGATTGGACATAATGAGCTTATTTTCAAGCTTGTTGAACCGCCTATTGAGATTAGCTATAAACCACCTGAAGGCTCGCCAAATAAAATATTTGCCGTTGTAGAGACGGATGAGGGAGTATTTGAAATACAGGCGGTGCATGAGTGATAGTCGGCGTAAGAGGAAAAGTTATATATAAAGAGCCGGCATTTGTGCATGTTGATGTTAGCGGTGTGGTTTATGAAGTTTTTATATCTTTGCAGAGTTTTTCTGCTTTAAACAGTGATGAGGTAAAGCTTTTTACATCACATATTATTCGTGAAGATGCGCAGCTGCTTTATGGATTTTTAGAGATAAGTGAGAAAAAGCTTTTTGAGAGGCTTATTAAAATCAATGGAGTAGGTCCAAAAGTTGCAATGGCAATCTGCTCTACTTATACACCTTCGCAGTTTGGAGTTGTAATAAATAACAAAGATATAAACGGTGTTCAGAGAGTTCCGGGGATTGGTCCTAAAAGTGCCGGACGCATTTTAGTTGAACTTAGCGGGTTTGATGTTGAGCTTATCTCATCGTCAGAACCTACAAATCTAGCCGTCAGTCAAGCTAGCGAAGCGTTGGAATCATTAGGCTTTAAAAAAGATAAGATATCCAAAGCTTTAAGCTCGTGCAGCAGCAGTAACGATACGGCAACATTAGTCAAAGAGGCTCTTAAGCTTCTAAAAACAATTTAATCAAGGAAATATATATTGAAATTAACTATTTTATTCGGCGGAGCTAGTTTTGAACATGAGATTAGCATAGTAAGTGCCATTACTCTAAAACAAAAACTTACACAGTTTGATTTGACTTTTGTCTTTTGTGACCAAGACCACGCTTTTTACCTTATTGAAGCATCAAAAATGAAAGCTATAACCTTTTCAAAGGGTGCTCATAAAAAGATGCCAAAACTATCTCTTTCGCACGGTGCTTTTGTTCAAAAAGGGCTTTTCGGCACTACTGAACATACCGGCACTGTTTTAAATCTTATTCATGGTGCAGACGGAGAAGATGGCTCTATCGCGGCACTTTTAGACTTTTTTTCTATTAAATATATTGGTCCTAGAATAGATGCCAGCGTTTTTTCTTATGACAAGAGATATACAAAGTGGTTATGCAATGCAAGAGGCATAAAAACTCTTCAACACGAAGAGTTAAATTTAAAAGAACACTCAAATATTAAAATACCGTATCCTATAATTGTTAAACCATCTCGTCTTGGCAGCTCTATCGGAGTTAGTGTGGTTAAAGATGAGAGTAAGCTTGATTATGCACTGGACAGCGCATTTGAATTTGACAGCAGTGTTATTGTTGAACCATTTTTAGAGGGTGTAAAAGAGTATAACTTAGCGGGTTTTAGAGCAAATGAAAAATTTTATTTTTCTATTGTAGAAGAGCCGCAAAAAGAGGAGTTTTTAGATTTTGAAAAAAAATATATGGATTTTTCAAGAAGTGAGCAGGTTTTAGACGCACAAATCAGCAAAGAGCTAGAGGCAAAACTAAGAACAAATTTTGAAAAAGCTTATAAAGATCTTTTTGAAGGGGCTCTTATTAGATGTGATTTTTTCGTCATAAACAATGAAGTCTATCTTAATGAGATAAACCCGATTCCCGGCTCTATGGCAAACTATCTTTTTGAAGACTTTCAAGGCTCAATTGAGATACTAATGAACTCACTCCCGCATGTAAAAAAAGCGAAAGTAAATTATGAGTATATTCACTCAATATCTAAAGCAAAAGGTAAATAATGGCCATAAAGTCAATCCAATTCAACCAGCATACATTGGATATAAGTTATGAGATATTAAACCCTGAGGCACAAGTCGACTTAATTATTTTGCACGGTTGGGGCAGCAACAAAAATTTGATGAAAAAGGTTTTTTCGCCCTATATGGACAGTTTTCGCCATATCTATATAGATTTACCGGGATTTGGAAATTCTACATGTAATCTGGCACTTACTACAAAAGATTATGCAAGAGTTGTTGAACTTCTTATGGTTCATTTAAATGCCTCTAAAGATATAATTATGGGGCACTCTTTTGGCGGTAAAGTAGCGCTTTTGTTAGAGCCTAGCGTACTTGTGTTGGTTTCAAGCGCTGGAATTTATGTACCAAAATCCATAAAAGTCAGAGCAAAAATAGCACTTTTTAAATTTTTAAAAATATTTGGATTGACTAAATTTAGAGAGTTTTTCGTTGCTCCTGATGCAAAAAAATTGAGTGAGCCGATGTACCAAACTTTCAAAAATGTAGTAAATGAAAATTTTGCAGATGAGTTTTCAAATTTCAAAGGAAAAGCTCTTTTGTGTTGGGGAAAAGAGGACACGGCAACGCCTCTGAGCAGTGCAAAAAAGATAAATAAACTCATAAAAGACTCCTCGCTCTTAACATACGAGGGTGACCACTACTTTTTTATGAATAATGCCAAAGATATATCCCAAAATATAGAGAAAACATTTTTAAAGACATTGGAGCATAAATAATGCAGAATTATGAAATTGTTGTGGCGTTTATTACAAATGTGCTTTTTGTAACGGTTTTAGGCTGGTACCTTATTACAAATCTTCAGTGGTATGATTATAAATTATCACGCGTAATCTTAAAACATCACAAGCCACAGTGGCATATTATCTACTTTCTTATCCCTTTTATTGCTTACTATGCAGCCGGTAAGCTCTTTGTTATATTTTTCTTCCTTGGAGTTCTGCCTGCTATCTTCATCTGGCATAAAAACTTAGACAAAAAACTTGTTTTAACATGGAGAGTAAAGAGATTTTTAATTCTTCTAATCTCCTTGGTTTTCTTTCAAGATGTTCTTTGTACCATTAAGTCGGCATGTGAGACATACGGCGTTTTTATGCCTCTGGCACTTGCTTATGTCGGAAGTTTGGGCATAGAGAAGTTTCTATTTCTTTCATTTAAAAAAGAGGCAAAAAAGAAGCTTCAAAATATGCAAGGGCTGCAAATAGTTGCGATTACCGGAAGCTACGGCAAAACTAGTATCAAAAATTTTGTTGCGGAAATTTTGTCAAAGAAGTATAAAGTTTACGCAACTCCCAGAAGTGTAAATACTATCGGCGGAATTATTAGAGATGTAAATGAGTCTTTGCCGAGTGATACAGAGATTTATGTTTGTGAAGCAGGGGCTAGAGAGAGCGGTGATATTTTTGAGATTACAACTTTCTTAGAGCCTCAAGTAGTCGTAGTTGGAAAAGTCGGACTTGCTCATGTTGAGTATTTTAAAAGCTTAGAAAACATCATAGCTACAAAACTGGAAATTATGAAATCTCCAAGACTTGAGCACGCTTTTATTCACACTTCCGTTACGGATGAGCCGCACGATAAGGTTACATTTTTTGGCGATGAGATACAAAATGTAGATGCAAGGCTTGATGGAACTGATTTTGAGTTAAAGATTGGTAATGAAACTCTTAATCTCCATACAAATGTGTTGGGTTCATTCCAAACAATGAACATTGCCGTGGCTGTTCACATCGCAAAAACATTCAATATGAGCAGTGATGAGATAGTAGAAGCGGTGAAAAGGTTGGCACCTGTCGAACATAGACTTCAAATGATAAAAGCCGGCGGAAAAATTATTTTAGATGATGGATATAACGGGAACATAGAGGGAATGCTTGAAGCCATTAGACTCTGCTCTTTGCATGAAGGCAGAAAAGTTATTGTAACTCCGGGGCTTGTTGAGAGCAGTGATGAGCTAAATCTTCAACTAATCAATGCGATTAACGGTGTATTTGATGTCGCAATCGTAACAGGAGCGTTAAATGCGGAACTGTTTGATAAAAATCTAAATGTCAAAAACAAGATTATGCTAGCAGACAAATCATCATTAGTAGATGTTCTGGCAAAAGAAACTAAAGCAGGCGACATCATACTTTTTGCAAATGATGCACCCAATTTTATATAAAGTAAATAATTATGAAAGATATTTTATACGCACCATGGCGAGATGAATATGTAACAAATAAGAAGATAGACGGCTGCGTGTTTTGTCATATAAGTTCATCTCAAAACAGTGATGACGATGAGTTGTATGTACTTCATAGAGATGAGCACTGCTTTATGGTAATGAACCGCTATCCGTACACTCCGGGGCACTTTATGATAATCCCGCATCTGCACACCGATAAGCTTGAAGATTTATCGAGTGATACTTGGCTTCACATGAGCGCTTTGGCTCAAAAAAGCGTTAGGCTCTTAAAAGAGGGTTTTGGCGCTCATGGCATAAACATAGGTATGAACTTAGGAAAAGCGGGCGGGGCAGGGATAGCTGAACATATTCATATGCACATAGTTCCAAGATGGGATAGAGATACAAACTTCATTACTTCTATATCCCAAAACAGAGTTTACTCCACAGACTTTATTAAAATATATGAGAAAATCAAGAGTTTGATTCCAGAATATATCTAACTTTAAATTAGAAAAAGAGTTATGGTTTAATATTTTTCTTAATATCCTCATCTGTATAGATGCTGTGGGTTCCATCGCAAAAAGGGAAATTTTTGCTAGTTTTACACATGCAAATATGGTACTGTTTTGTTTTTTCAACAATAACTTTTTTTGGCAAACAGCTAGTTCCTTCATGGCTTCCATCGCAAAAAACTCCACCTTCGCTTCTTCCGCAAGAACAAATATAGTAAGGAATCCACGCATCCAATGTAACACCTTTTGGTTTATTTTCAAATACAACCGCATCTTTACACATAACTACTCCTTAGGTTTATAAAGTTTAAAGCTTACTTCTATCTATCTCAACTCCGCCGTACTCCAGTGTATATATCAAATCATTTGTATGCAGTTTTTCAAAATTTTCTAACATCATCTGTTTAAGATACTCTTTTTCCGCCTTTTCGGCTCTTATTAGACTAGGGGCGAAAGGTCCTTTTTTTTCTAAAACAAGAGAGGTGATATCATTATCCATCTGTATATGGTTCATCAACTCTCTAATATCTGTTTCAAAAATAGAGCTCAGCATTGAAAACATACCTGCCAAATAAGCTTTGTCCTTGCGTCTGGCATCAGCTTCTGCTTCCATCCTCTCTCCTCTTTTTATAGCTAATGCCAGTATTGTCTTTGAAGCAGGATTCTTTGAGGTTTCAGAGTAGAGATATACCAACAGCCATCTTAAAAGCTTATCTCTGCCCATTAGAGTGATGACTTGAGTTAAGGATTCAACTTTTACGCTGAATTTTTTAGAATTATTAAAAAATTGAATAAGTTTGTAAGATAAATCCGGTTGTTTTTTTATAAAAAACTCTAGTTGCTCGGTGCTGTTGTTATCTTTTATGATTTTAATAAGCTGCAATATGATAAATTGAGCCGGCTCTTTTGAACCGACAATCTCCATAATATCGGGCTTGTCCAGATAGTAACCCTGAAAAAAGTCAAATCCCATCTCCATATATTTTTTTAAATCTTCTTTAGTTTCTATGTTTTGGGCTAGGAGTTTAACCCTTCCTCCTTTAAGTTTAGCCATAACTTTTTCAAGGTTTTCAGGCTCAGATAAAACTACATCCATTTTTATTATGTCAATATAGTTAAACAATATGTTAAATTTAGCAAGCATTTTGGCACTTGAATCAAAATGTTCTAGCGATAATATAAATCCTCTCTTTTTGTACTGTATGATTTTAGAGATAATATTTTCTGTTAATTGTATATTTTCCGATATATTTAATATAAATCTATCTTTGTCTAGAACATCTAAAATACCCTTTAGCAGTGCATCTTCATCTATATTTATAAAAGCTAAAGTTTTACTGCCGAGCAGCTTATCTAGTTCAGGGCTTGTTATAGAGCTAATGATTAGTTGTGCAGTGCCCCTGATGTTGCTCGATAAAACAGTTTCAAGATTTTGGGTATCTCTAAAAACAAGTTCATAAGCATATACTTGGTTTTTGTTATCAAATATTTTTTGTTTTGAAATATTTATTATATTCATCTGCGTATATCCTCAATTTTATGCCATATCATCTTATAAACTAGATTAACCATCGCTGAATTTTAAGTATTAGTATCTATTGTGTTATACTTCTTCATTAAAAAAAAAGGCTGTTTAAATGAAAAAAATCCTATCTGTTGTGTTTTTGCTCCTGATTTTTTCAGGATGTGTAGATAAAAAGAGTGTTTTGCGTATTGACAATTTAGGTTTGTGTTCATCTCCTATAGCAAAGCTTTACCTAAATGATGTTACTATTGAAAATAGTTCACAAACATTTAATATTGCATCGGATGAGATTAAAACTTCTCTTGTAGATGCGTTAAATGAGACTAACTGTTTTGTGGTTTCTGCATCACAAAAGAGCAAAGAATCTTTAGAGTCTAAAAGTGAGTATTTGCTAGATGCAAAGATTAATCTTTCTCAGGAAAAAGAGGTTGTTGAGAAAAATATATTTAAAAAGAGCGAAACAGAGCACTTGGTTATGCTGATTTCACTCTCTGCAATCAATAATGGCAATAAAGTTTTAGCAAATGCAAAAAGTGAGCTTTTGATAGATAAGTCGAAATATTTAGGTTTTAAAGTTGAGTCTGATGTTGCAGGCGATAACCGTACGATTCTTAAAAATGCAACTAAAAAAGTTTCTGTTGCTCTTAGCGACGGGTTCTCAAAACTAAAATAGAACGCCTTCTGGCGTTTTTATCTTTTGATTTGTACTATTTATTTTTATGCGATATGTACATTTTGCAATGGTTTTAAGTAGTTTTGTAAAAGTAAGATAAATGAAGTTGTTGTGAGAGTAAATATAGAATATTGTGAGCGGATAAATCCGCTCACAGAAACATTACAGACCTGTAACGTTTTCTGCTTGAGGACCTTTTTCGCCTTCACCAATTTCGAAAGTAACTTTTTGACCTTCGTCTAGTGATACACGACCGTGACCTGAGCTGTTAATTTGACGAAAGTGTACGAATACATCCTTACCGCCATTTTCTTGTTCGATAAATCCGAAACCTTTTTCGCTGTTGAACCATTTAACTGTTCCGTTTACTAATGATGCCATTGTAATACCTTTGTGTTTGAATACACCTCATTGCTGGGGTGGTCTAAAATCTAATATGAAGTTTTCTTTTAGGCAGATTATACTGTTAACTAGGTCATCAATGTAAAGCAGACTAAAGATGTAAGTTCGAATCATCTTTTATTGCCAGAAGTGTATCTGAATAAAAAGTAAATGTATATAGCTGAGGCTAATTCTTTTGAAATTCGCCCTTTTTTAGACGAGTTGCACCCTTAACTTTCAGTCTTGAGCTTTTTTAGTTTTTTTATCGCTGCGTTTTTCTTTCAAAGTTTTTGTTGCAGTTTTCTTAACTGTTTTTTTCGCATCTTTACCTTTTGACATGTTATCCCCTTTACTTGGATTTGTTAATCATAAAGTCGTCAATACATTTTATACGACTTATACTTAAAGCTAATGCTAACATAATTTTTTAGAAACTAACTTTTGAAAATCCAAACCAGCTTTTGCAATTGCATTAGTTTGTTTTCATCCACGCCAGATGTTCGGCTGCTGGATTTACACAAGTTCCACTCTCAGCTCTTTTCCCAAGATATATGCCATCTCCTTCTTGTGTAAGCCCGACTTCAATGTTTGTACTTTATTTCAGTTCAAAATGTGCAAAGGTACCCTCTACACTTAAGACATTTTTATAGCTGGTCTTTGAGATGCTTACATTTTTTGTAGTTAAGTCGCACACCGCGATACGAAAGTTTGAACCCATATACGGTTCAACAATGCAGATGATTTTATCATCGATCTGTCTTGTTGCATGGATAACGCCTTTAAGAGTATGAAAAAAATATTTTGGATAACTCAAAGGTGTGATCTCTACAATCTCCGCAACTATTTTTTTACCAAGATTTTGTCTAATAAGATTGGCATCTTCATAGTTGTCAAACTGAACACACCAGTCGTCAAACTCTTTATTGAAGCGTTTTAAACCTTCGTCCAAAAAACCGCCTGCCTCTGACTGTAGGGCAAATATGCTCATCTGTAAAATCCTATAAAAATGTTCATAATTATACTTATTAGCCTCTTTGATATACTTTACAATTAACTCATATATTTCTTTATGTCGCAATTGTTATATACATCGCAAAGTTGAACTTTGGGACGATAAAAATTAAAATTTAGATTGTCTTTAGAAAAGTGGAGATTCATTCTCTGGGGTGTAACTCTTAAATAAAAGGTCTATCTTCCCATTTAAATATCTCTAAAACTTTGATTTGATTTTCTTCGATTTTATAAATGGTTGTGTAACCCTTAAAGATTAGATCACGATAATTGTCATTGTTTATATATTTTGATTTTTCGCACATAAAAGGCGAAACCCTTAAAAGTTCTATTTTCTCTTTTAGATTGCTTTTAAATTTTATAGCGGCGGATTTTTTATCTTTTGAGATAAAAGCAAGTATGTTTAAAAGAGACTTTGAGAAGCTCTCTTCATAAACAATCTGCAAGTTACAGGTCTTTGATTTTTTTGTCTATATCAAACCAAAACTCTTCATGAGAAGTGAAGTTGTTGTTTTGTTCGGCATTTGCTACTCTTTTTTGCACATCTTCTACGGATGAGACAACAAAATCTTCTCGAACTTTATCTTCTATGATGCTGACTTCACTCTGTTTAAATTGCTTCACAAAAGATAAAAACTGTGAGTAGACCGAGTTGTCGATATCTAGTCGTAGCGAGTGCATAATTTACCTTTTTATGTAGTTTTATAGTTTGAGTATTATAACTTGTTTTCATAAATATTTTAAATCATCAGTATTTAGGTTGTTTAATATAAAAGTGGAGATTCATTCACTGGGGTGTAAATAAAATCATCAGTGTTTAGGTTGTTTAATACAAAAAGTGGAGATTCATTCACTGGGGTGTAAATAGGGGTGTAAATAATTCACTGGGGTGTAACTTTCTGAATAATCAGGATGGTCAGGATTATATTTATCATATGGTATATTTGCTAAAGTACTCAAGTGACCAAGTGGCAATGTAGAACTCACATCATTACCAACCCATCCACTTACCGTATACTGATTACCATTGCTATCTGTATACAATAAAAATTTATGGTAGTATTCAATACTACCGACTGAACCTATATTTCTGTAACCAACTTCTATCTTTTCCATTTCAAAATCCTCCTTTCATTTTTATTGACGTCTAAAATAACGTGATTTAATATTTGTTAGCTTATTGCTTGCATCAAATTCAAACATTACTTCTAAGGTTTTGTCATCATCTTTATGGAAAAGTGGGTCATTCCCTTTTATAGCAGACACTACAATCGTTTTATTCTTGTTTTCACTTGGACTAATATTCATTTTTGTTAGTTTTAACAAGACCTCTTCTTTACTCTCACCTACTTTAAAATACTTAAAAACTATGTTACTTACATCTTCATGGTTCTCTTGTATTTTTAAAAAATAGTCTGGCTTTATTTGTGAATCATATATCTCATTTAGCATCATTTTTTCTCCTTTTATGTTTGTTGATTTGTTTTCTTCTTTACTTGCAGAACTTGAACATGCAGTTAAACCTATAATCAAACTAAATTTACAAAGCATTTGTAGAATATTCATTTACGCCACCTCTCTTTTTATTTTAAAATCTCTATTATTTCGTACTACATACCATGATGTATTTTTTGACATTTGTATGTGTTGCTTAATAATATCTGATGTTTTATTAAATGTGACTAATTCACAACAGTGTTTTATGTTATTTTTTATGTTTGTAAAATTTTGATATTGTATAGACATGTTTCCGTTTGCTTTAGCGATAATATTCTCTGCGTTTATCCCCTCACCGAATTTTAAAGTGTCATTCCCTGCGTTGCCGTATGTGTAACTGTCTATGATAGTATCTTCTCCCGCTCCGCCGTAGAGGATGTCGCTGTCGTTTCCGCCTAGAAGTACATCGTGACCATCTCCGCCTTGCAGGGTATCGAAACCTTCGCCGCCCTCTAGGTAGTCGTTGCCGCCGTTGCCCGCAAGAGTATCATCACCTGCTAGACCATAGATGCGGTCATCTCCGCTAAATCCTGATAAAGTAGTAGTATTATTTTCTTCTGTACCAAACACTACTTTATTGAGTCCAAGTCCATTATTTATACCACTTTTTATATCTTGATACACTGTTCCTTGTGAGGTAATATCATGTAGATTATTGTAGAAAAATTCCACTCTATCACTCATGTACATGTCGGAGTAGTCGTCTAGTTTATTGGGGACATTCCAGTCGTTATGATTTCATTTAAAATTACACCCCTGAGAATGAATCTCCACTTTTGTGATATACTTTTCGAAGAAACATTTTGCCTCATCCTGACTTTCAACCTACCCAAAATATCAAAATTATCCATTTCAAACTTGAAAAAATGAACTATTTTTGCCTAAATCTTTTAGACTTGTTCCTATGTTGTAGAGTTCTTTAGCGCCCTTGATGAGAAATCTGTATGCTAATTTATAGCTTAAATTAACTTGATATTCACTTGAATTTTGTTACAATCAGACATATGAAAATTATTGGAGAATCTTATGAAAACATTAACAATTCAGGTGGAAGATAATTTTATGAATGACTTTTTAAAGTTTGTCGGCAGTTGTAAAGATAAAGTCAAAATTACAAAAGATAAAAATTTAGAGTATGACCCGTATTTTTATGAGAGACAAGCGGAACTGCAACAAATCAGAGACGACATCAAAAGCGGCAAAGCTGAGATGATTTCGCATGATGATTTATGGGAAAATATAGAAACTCATTTAAAAACTAAACATAGTTAAATATGAAAATAATTTATAAAACAGCTTTTGAAAGACAATTGATTCAAATCATAGATTATATAGCACAAGATAAAAAAAGTGCTAGTTTTAAATTTGCGCATGAATTAGAAAAATCAATTTTGTCAATTTTAGACAATCCTCTCAAATATAAACAATCTCTTTATTTTGATGACAAAAATATTAGAGATATGACATATAAAGGCTATACGGTGATGTATGAAATAAACTTTGAAAAAGAGTTAATTGAAATTTTCAAAATTTTCAATAGGAACAAGCCTCTATAACTCCACAACCACTTCAAACATCTCTTTTATCTCCATCTCATGGCTTATGAGAAATATCTGTCTATACTGCTCTTTGATGGTGTGGAAGGCTTCTAATATCTCCATCCGTCTTGCTTCGTCCTGACTTCCGAACACTTCATCAAACGCCAAGAAACCGATGCTGCTTGCTCCGCTGAGTTCAGTTAGAGTTTTTGAGATAGCGATGCGAAGTACCAAGTTCGCAAGGTCTATTTCTCCGCCTGAAAATCTCTCAATAGGGTACTTTTTGCCCTCATCATAGATGAAAAAGTCAAAATCGTTGCTGACTTCAATGTGTTGGTATTTGCCCTTTGTGATTTGAGAGTACATCTCTGAGGCGATGGTGGAGATACGCGGTGCGACCTTGGAGTTTAGGCGTGTTTTAAACTCTGAAAGGCTTATTTTTATCTTCTCATAATCAACCAAATCATCTTTTTTGCTCTGCGCTTTTTTTAGCTGAATTTCGTTGTTTTCAAGCGCATTTTGAATAGTTTTTATCTCGCCCTCAATACTCGCAATTTGTACTTTTATCTCATTTAAAAGTGTTGTTTTTGACTCTATGGTTTTAAGTATGCTCTCATGCTCTGCAAGCTGTTCGTTATGCTTTGCGTCATCGTAGATTACGAGTTTAAACTCTGTCTCTTTGTTTTGACATGTACTTTTTAACTCTTCTACTTTTTTAGTTATAATTTCCAAATCCGCTTTTACCAAAACAAGCCTCTTTAGCTCGACCTCTAGGCTTAAAGAGTGTTTGTACTGCGTCTCTATCGCATCAAGTGAGCTTTTTATGCCGCTATGTATCTTCTCGTCGTAGCTGAATTTTTCCAGCTCTTTTAGCTCATCTCTGTTTTTAACCCCCTTTTCTTCCACATGCACAAAATATTCGCGCGCTTTTTTGAGGTCTTGAAGTTTGCTTTGGATGATGTTTATATTTTTTGTAAGTTCCAAAAACTCTCTATCTTTTGCTTTTTTCTCCTCTTCAAATGCGGCTTTTTGAGCCGTTGCATTTTGAAGCTGTTTTTTGTACTCGTTTATCTTTTTTTGGTGCGTCTCATTTACGGCGGTGGCAAGCGATTTTATGACATTGTCATACTCATCCAAAAGAGGTCTCGTGCATGTCGGACACGCCCCTTTGCTCCCCAACTCTCGAAGTTTTGCTATTTTTGCGTTTGTGATGTCTATTTGCTTCTGCTCAGCGGCTATCTCGGCAAGAAGTTCGCTCTCTATGGTGTGTTTTGTTTTGATGGTCTCTTGAAGTATCGCGATGCTTACCTCAAGATTTTTGGCATTTAGTAGAAATTCATCATATTTTTCGCACTCTTTTTCGAGTGCATTTATGTCGGCTTTAGCCTTTTTCCACTGCTCTTTGAGCTGAAGTTGCTCTTTTAAAATCCCCTCTTTTTTCAGATGAAACTCTTTTAGCTTATCCTGCTCTTTTAGGCTCTCTTGCAGGCTGACATACTCTGTTTTTATGGGTTGGAGTTTTTTAAGCTCCTCTTGTTTGTGCTCTAGCTCATGGAGTTCTGCCATAAGTTTTACTTGGTTCAATATCTCTAGGCTTTTGGAGTTTTTTAGAAGTTCAAGTTCGGAAAAAACTTTTTGTTTTTGCTCTTTTGTTTTGGCAAAAATTTCCAACTCTTTTTTTATATTCTGTTCCCTGCTTTTTATATGCTCCAGCTCCTCTGTTTTACCAAGCACTTCCTTTGCGAGAGCCTCTTTTGCGGCAACACTTCCTTTTATCTGCTCTTCTTTTAGTTTTATCTCCTCTTCGCCCAAAAGCACCTCTGCAAAAGCCTCTATCTCTCGCTTTAGCTCTCTGCTTTTTTCTACCAGCTCTTTTTCCACAAAGTCTATTTTCTCCAAGCCCAAAAGACGGCGAATCATCTTTTTTCTATCTTCGTTTTTAAGCGTAGTAAGGCTTGTAAGCTCTTTTTGAGAGGCAAAAAGTGTATGCAAAAATGCTTCTTTGCCCATTTTTGTAAGTTTGATAATAGCGTTTGTGACCTCTTTTGCTCCCGTGGTTGTAAGAGAGCCGTTTTTGTAAAACTTTGCGTTTGCGCTCATGGTTTTGCCGCGAAACTCACGTGCAACTTTGTATAAAATGCCCTCAAACTCAAACTCAAGTTCTACGACTACCGCATCTTTGTCGTTTGCATTTGCATTTTTTAGCAGCTCCTTGTTTCCTCTTGTTTTCGCCTCTCCGTAAAGTGCAAAAAGTATCGCTTCAAATATTGTCGATTTTCCGCTTCCGTTTTTGCCGATGATGCCGATCAGCCCCTCGCCGAACTCAATCTCAAAAGAGGTGTATTTTTTAAAATTTTCAAGTTTCAATCTAGAGAGAATCATCGTTTGCCTCCTCATACTGTGCAAACAGTTCTTGAACTTTGTACTTCAGCCTCTCAAACTCTTCTGTCTGTGAATCTTCCTTTAGATGTTCCAGAAAAAACTCTTCAAGCGAGAGAGCCTCTATCTCATCGGCTTTTATCTCGTTTACGCCTTGTTTAAACTCTCTCTTGACATTTATGTACAGAGCCTCGGCAAATATCTTTTTAATCTCTGCGTTTTGAATATCTATGGATTGAAAAGCGGTGATATTTTTTAATATGACTTCAACGATTGTATTTTTGGTATCGCTAACATCAACTTTAGAGAGAGAATTTTCATAATCCTCGCAATCTATCTCTTTTAAAATTATCGGTCGGATTTTTATCTCTTTGTACCCAACAATCAGTTCATCATGTAAGCTCACCTCTATAAAACCTTTTGAGTTTCTTTTGTCATTTAGAGATGTTCTCTCTGTTGAGCCGCTGTAGTAAACATTTTCATGTTTTGCTACTTTGCCAAAACCGTGCCAATGCCCAAGTGCCACATAATCCATCATCTTAAATATATACTCTTTATCGCTTGGGTAAACCCACTCTCCAAACTCATTCATAAGATAAAAAGCGCCAACAGAGCAGTGCATCATCATAATGTTTTTCTTGCTTTTGTCAACTCCGGCTTCGCAGAGCTCTATCTGTGAAAGTGCATTTGTCTCATCGTTCATATGGGGCAGGGTATGAAAGATTACGCTCTCAAACTCTATCTTTTTATACTCTTGCTCGTAGGCTGTATGTATGTTTTTAAAGTTATCAAATATTTTTAGTATCGGTGAAGAGAGGTTTGTTCTAGGCGTTGAGTGGTTTCCTGCAATTAGAATAAATGGAATGTTTAGCGCATCTATGATTTTAAACTGCTCAAGCGCAAAGGTGATTGCGCGGTTTGAGGGGCTTGGGCGGTGAAATAGGTCGCCGGTGTGTATGATGAAATCGGGCTTGATTATTTTTATCTGTTCTATGACTTGAGAAAAAGCGTCGTAAAAGTCGGCTTCTCTCTGGTTTATATTTTGTTCATTTAAAATATCTAAATCGTTAAAACCAAGGTGAGTATCGCTGAAGTGTATTATTTTCAAGGTAAGGCTCCAGATAGTTTTAAATATTCTATCAAAATAACTAATAATATATTACTTTTTTAAGTTATCATAGGTGAAGCTAATGACGCGAAGGGATATTATCATGACGATAGAGGAGCTTGAGAAATACAACGGTCAAAATGGTGCGAGAGCTTATGGCGCTTCTCAAAGTATCTCCATACTCATCGGCGGTGCGGCGGGAACAGGCATCGCTACATTAGAGAAAATACTTAGCGATGCGTTTAAAGAGAGCGGTTTTTATATCTTCTCTACAAAAGAGTATATGTCGCGTGTGCGAGGCGGCAGTAACACAACCCTCATCCGAATTTCAGATGCTCCGGTAGAAGCTCCGTGCTGGAGTGTTGATATCTCCATTGCTCTGGATTTGCCTGCGTTAGAACATATGCAAGAGAGATGGCATGAAAATACTATAGTTTTTGCGGATAAGACATTTTCTGAGAAAAAAGCCAATGTGATTTTGGTAGAGATGAAAGAGAGTGCAAAAAAATTCGGCAATGCAAAATATGCAAATACCTACATAGCAGGTCTGCTTTTTGGAGCGCTGAGTATTGACAAAAGCTCACTGTTGCAAAGTATTGCAGAACATTTTAAAGATGATGACACAAACAAAGATGTGGCTAAGGCAGGCTATGAAGAGGGTATGAAGTTAGAAAACCTAACTCTGCCGAAGTTGCCAAAATCTGATTTGGAAGGTGTAAAAAAATTTCACTTAATGGATGGAACTACGGCATGCGGATTTGGCTTTTTAGCAGGCGGGTGCAACATGGTTACCGCTTACCCTATGTCGCCCTCGACGGGAGTGCTTAATTTTATGGCGGATATGTCCAAACATTTGAGTATTGCGGTTGAACAGAGTGAAGATGAGATAGCTTCTCTTAGTATGGTGCTTGGAGGATGGTACG
>Ga0156164_130_pt1 | contig 44938 bp, 39 predicted proteins | sample RifCSPlowO2_12_FD_107817 | JGI IMG/M metagenome (GOLD analysis project Ga0156164, IMG submission 107817) | Sulfurimonas sp. RIFCSPLOWO2_12_36_12 | reverse complement strand
AAGATGATTACAAAATATTTTTCTTCATCGCCTGTATCTCATCTTGTGCATTTATAATTATATTTTTATCTACAACTATCTCATCAGAGCTAATTTTATTTGGATAGTCCACAAAATTTAAAATGTGTTTTATTATATTTATTCTGGCTTTTTTCTTGTTGTCGCTTTTAATGATTGTCCATGGTGCATATTTTGTGTTTGTAGCTTTTAACATTTTATATTTTGCCAAAGTGTACTCATCCCAAAGCTTCTGTGCCAGCTGATCAATCGGTGAGAGTTTGTACTGTTTTAGTGGATCATTCTCCCTGTTTTGAAGCCTTTTGGATTGCTCCTCTTTAGATATTGAAAAATAAAATTTAAAAATTTTTGTATCTTTATCTATTATCATCTTCTCAAACACGGGCGCATCATTTAAAAATTTTTGATACTCTTCATCACTGCAAAATCCCATAACCGGTTCAACCATCGCTCTGTTATACCAGCTTCTGTCAAAAAGCACTATCTCTCCCGCACTTGGCAAATGCTGAGTGTATCTTTGAAAATACCACTGCGTTATCTCTTGCTCGTTTGGTTTGGCAAGAGCTACAATTCTTGCACCCCTTGGATTTAAATGCTCTGTTATCCTCTTAATCGTTCCGCCCTTGCCTGCCGCATCACGACCCTCAAAAATCATAATAACTTTTAGCCCTTTTTCTTTTACATAATTTTGATATTTTAGAAGTTCAACTTGTAATTTTTCCAGCTCTTTTTCATAAATAACACTCTCTTCCTTGACCCATACTTGAATCTTGCCGTCTCTGTTTTCTTTTCTTCTGTCTCTATTTTCTGCTCTTTTTTCTTCCATAAAAAATCCTTTGTATAAGTATATAGACAATCCTCTTGAGGTAAACTTACAGCTTTTGTAACCGTTGTGTAATCTTTTTGTAATCAAAAAAACTATATAATTGCAAAATTTTTTAAAGGGATAGTCTGTGAGCAATATCATTGATAAAATTTTTGCCAACTCAACAAAATTTATAGCATTTGGCATACTGTTGCTTGTTGCTTGGATATTTACTGTACTTTTTGAGCACTCTTTGGAGTCCATAGAGGCATTTGGATTCAATTTTATCACTGAAGATAAATGGGCACCGAATTTAGAAAAATTTGGAGCCCTTCCGGCAATTTACGGTTCTGTCATATCAACATTTTTAGCAATGGTTTTAGCTGTTCCGCTTGCCATCGGTGTTGCTATATTTTTAAGTGAAATAGCCCATGCAAAATTAAAAGCTCCCGTTGGCGTATCAATAGAACTATTAGCCGCTATTCCATCTGTTATATACGGAATGTGGGGACTTTTTTACTTTGTTCCGATAGTCCGCGACATATTTGGCGGAATCGGCATCAGCATGTTGACGGCGGGTATCGTTCTCTCGATTATGATACTTCCGTTTATGGCGGCAGTCACCCGTGATGCGATGAACACAACTCCGGATATATTAAAAGAGTCTGCTTACGCGCTAGGCGGAACTAAATGGGATGTTGTTAAAGACATCATAATCCCTTACGCTAAAGCCGGAATTATCGGCTCATTCATTTTAGCACTCGGTCGTGCAATCGGTGAGACAATGGCTGTTACCTTTGTTATGGGCAATGTACATAAAATCTCAACCGATTTAACAGAGCCCGCAACATCAATTCCCGTAACACTTGCAAATGAGTTTGCAGAGGCCGACAGCGGACTTTACTACTCATCTCTCTTTGAGCTGTCGCTTTTACTTCTGGTTATAAGCTTCACGATTATCTCAATAGCTAAATTTTACTTTTTGCGTAGAAAAAGGATTGGGCAATGACACACACTCAAAAAAGAATTATAATCAACAATATAGTAATGGCTCTCTCTACACTCTCTGCAGTCATCGGGATAAGTTTTTTAATTTGGATTTTAAGCGTGCTTGTCATAAACGGTATAGATGCTCTAAGTATGACTATATTTGCAAACGAAGGAGCTCCTCCGGGCAATGAAGACGGCGGACTAAAACATGCGCTTATCGGTCAGTTGATTTTAGTTACTTATGCAACACTTTTCGGGGTTCCGCTTGGTGTTTTAGCCGGAACATATTTAAGTGAGTATGGTCAAAAAGCAAAATTGGCAGAGACAATCCGTGATGTATCAGACATCATGATGTCAGCTCCGTCGATTGTAATAGGCGCTTTTGTTTATGCTATCGTTGTTGCGCCGACAGGGCATTTTAGCGGCTGGGCAGGCTCTATCGCACTTACGATAATCATGCTCCCTATTGTTTTAAGAACCACTGACGACATGTTGCAGTTGGTTCCATCAACTTTGCGTGAGGCAGCTTTTGCTCTTGGTGCGCCAAAATATAAAGTTATAACACAAGTTGTTTACCGCGGTGCAAAAGCAGGTATTTTAACCGGCATACTTCTTGCCGTAGCACGAGTTGCAGGAGAGACTGCTCCACTGCTCTTTACATCATTTAACGATAATTTTTTAAACACGGATATGAGCCAACCAATGGCATCACTCACCGTAACAATGTACAACTATGCAACAAGCCCATACGAAGATTGGCAAAAACTTGGCTGGGCAGCGGCATTTATTTTAAGTATGTTTATTCTGACTTTAAATATAATCGGACGACTATTTTTATTAAAAAGAAAAGGTAAATAATGGCAACTATTGTTGATATAACTGAAGAAAAAGCACTTAAAGTTAAAGACTTTGAGTTTATGTATGCCGGAGCTGATGCGCCAAGCGTAAAAAAACTCAATATGCCAATAGCAAAACACAGCATAACCGCTCTTATCGGACCATCAGGATGCGGCAAGACAACTCTTCTTAGAAGCTTTAACCGTATGCATGACCTCTATCCGGGAAATAAATACAGCGGCGAAATACTCTTTAAAGAGAGAAATATTTTAAACCCCAAAGAGGATTTAATCAAACTTAGAATTCAAATAGGAATGATTTTTCAAAAACCGACTGCTTTTCCTATGAGTATATTTGACAATGTAGCTTATGGACTTAGGCTTCAGGGGTTAAAAAACAAGACAGAGCTCCAAGGCAGAGTTGAAAAAGCGCTCCAAGATGCGGCAATTTGGAACGAAGTAAAAGATAGACTAAAACATGATGCAAACGGCTTATCCGGTGGGCAACAACAAAGACTTTGTATAGCAAGAGCCGTTGCAGTTGAGCCTGAGATTTTACTATTTGACGAACCGACATCTGCACTCGACCCGATTTCTACTGCCGGAATCGAAGAGTTAATTGTTGAACTTAGAGAGAGAGTTTCGATAATTATCGTTACGCACAATATGCAACAAGCTGCTCGCGTAAGCGATTACACAGGGTTTATGTACTTAGGCGAATTGGTTGAACTAGGACGCACGGAAGAGATTTTCGTAACACCAAAAGAGAGACTCACGGAAGAGTACATTACAGGTAAATTCGGTTGATAAATAGAGTTATATTTACAAAATATATAAATTAAAGGAAGAAAAAATGGGATCAAAATATCATGAAAAAATTAACAAAATAAGAGACAAGTTATCACTTCTTCTAAGCGATATCATAGTAGCTGATGAGCTATCTTTAGAAGCGTTTAAACTCTCAGATGTGACTAAATTTAAAGAAGTTGAGACTATTCTTAGCAAAATTGGTATGAAAGGCGATGATATTGACAATGAAATTATCAAAACTTTTGCACTTTTTGGACCAGAAGCAAAAGAGCTCCGCTTTTTAATAGCTTACTTAAAAATGACAAATGAGCTTGTAAGCATCGGGGAAGGGGTAAAAAAATATGCCCGAAGAATGAGCGAACACACAAGAAGCGCATGCGACTTAGAATTTTTTAAACCAAGCATTTTACTACTGCACAAAAGCAGCATAAATGCCCTAAAACATATCTTAGAGTGTTTCAATATAAGTGATGAGTGTAACTATGAAGACACTTACAGAAAAGTACTTGTTGAAGAGAGCATGAACGATGACCTTTTTGCAGTTCTTGAAAAAGAGATACTAAACAGAATCATAGATGAAAAAGAGTTATCAATAGAGTATGTAAAAGTGTTGGGCAGCTTAAGAAAATTAGAGAGATCATGTGATAGATCTGTAAATATAGCTAACTTGATGATGTACGCAGAGCGAGGTGGAGATATTAAACTTTTTAAATAGTTGATTAAATTTTAATCAACTATTTTCGTTTTTTTTATCTAATTTAGATATACTATGCGCTATTAAATTTCAGGAGAAAATGAATGGGAAAGTTTGTAAATAACATAGAAGAATTTTTTGCTTTTTGTGAAGAAAATGATGTTCAATTCGTAGATTTAAGATTTACGGATTTAAAAGGTACATGGCACCATGTTACATACAGAGCAAGTGCTGTAAATAAGGATAACTTAGCAAACGGATTCCCATTTGACGGCTCTTCGATTGATAAATGGCAGCCGATTAATAAATCTGATATGCTTTTAAAAGCTGATGTTCCTACTGCATTTTTAGACCCTTTTACTGCTGATCCTACCATAATTATTTTTTGTGATGTTTACGACATTTACAAAGGTCAAATGTATGAAAAATGTCCTCGTTCAATCGCAAAAGCAACACTAAAACATGCTGAATCTTTAGGTATTGCAGACGCTGCATATTTTGGACCGGAAAATGAGTTTTTTATTTTTGATGATGTAAGATTTATCGACAACATGAATGAATCAGGTTACAAAATCGATACTGAAGAGGGCGAGTGGAACTCAAACACTAAGTATAAAGATGGCTACAACACAGGTCACCGCGGTGGCGTTAAGGGCGGTTACTTTCCGGTAGCTCCACTAGACACTATGGTAGACTTAAGAGCTGAAATGATGCAAGTTTTAGAGCAAGTTGGACTTGAAGTTATTTTGGGTCACCACGAAGTTGCTCAAGGTCAAGGCGAAATCGGTATCGTTTTCTCTGATATCATCGGTGCAGCCGACAATGTTCAAAAACTAAAATATGTAATAAAAATGGTTGCTCACCTAAACGGAAAAACTGCGACATTTATGCCAAAACCACTTTTTGGCGATAACGGAAACGGTATGCATGTTCACCAATCACTATGGAAAGACGGTAAAAACCTTTTCTACAAAGAGGGCAATTACGCTAATATCTCAGATATGGCTCTTCACTATATCGGCGGTATATTTCAGCATGCAAAAGCTGTTGCAGCACTTACTAACCCATCTACTAACTCATACAAAAGACTTATTCCGGGGTTTGAAGCTCCTTCAATTTTGACTTACTCTATGCAAAATCGTTCAGCATCTTGCCGTATCCCATACGGTGCAGGCGAAAAAGCTACTCGTATCGAGATGAGATTTCCAGACTCGACTTCTTGCCCATATCTTGCATTTGCCGTAATGATGATGGCTGGACTTGACGGTATCAAAAACAAAACTGTTCCGGTTGGTCCAATGGATGAGGATTTATTTGAACTGAGCCTAGATGAGATTCGTGAAAAAGGTATTCCTCAAATGCCTCATACTTTACGCGAAGCAACTGAAGCGCTTATCGCTGATAATGCTTTCTTAAAACCTGTATTTACTGATACCTTTATAGAAGACTATCAACACTATATGTTTGAGAGACAAATTTGGCCGGATGAGAGACGCCCGACAGCTTACGAGTTTAAAACAACATATAGTTGTTAGAAACGCAAAAGGAACAAAGTCCCTTTTTGCTACGCTAGCCGCTGTGGCACTAAAGCTAGCCTCTAACGAGGCAGAGTTAAAAAATTCGAAATATCCCGCTTTTGGCGGGATTTATTCAAAAATATTTCTTAAAAATCATACATCAAAAACAATCAACTAATCACAAATTCGCTATAATTCCGCAACGATAACAGTATGTAAGAGTGCGTTATTGAAATTCAAGTTATAAGGTTTATTATGAAAAATATTCCGCAAGGGAAGTATCGTCCCTACCCAAAAATAGATTTGCCAAATAGAAAATGGCCTTCTAAAACTATAACTTCGTCCCCTATATGGTGCAGTGTTGATTTGCGTGACGGCAATCAGGCACTTATAAACCCTATGGATATGAATAAAAAACTCTCCCTTTTCGCACTCTTACTAAAACTTGGATTTAAAGAGATAGAGGTTGGTTTTCCATCTGCCTCTAAAGTTGAATTTAACTTTTTACGCCGTCTTGTTGATGACAATCTTATTCCTGATGATGTCAGAGTTCAGGTTTTAGTTCAAGCAAGAGAACATCTTATTGCTAAAACTTTTGAGGCTCTTGATGGTGTTAAAAAAGCGACGGTTCATCTTTACAACTCAACTTCAACGGCTCAACGCAAAATGGTTTTTAAAAAATCAAAAGAGGAGATAATCGCTCTTGCTCTTGAAGGTGTTGATTTAGTTAAAAAATATGAAAAAAACTTTAGCGGGGAGATATATTTAGAGTATTCGCCTGAGAGTTTTACAGGAACAGAGCTTGAGTTTGCGGCAGAGATTTCAAATGCAGTGACGGCTAGATGGGGCATAAGTAACAACAGAAAAGTCATCATTAACCTGCCTGCAACAGTTGAAATGGCTACGCCGAATGTTTATGCCGACCAAATTGAGTGGATGAGCGAACATTTGCATAACAGAGAAAATGTCATTATTTCAACCCATACGCACAACGACAGAGGAACAAGTGTTGCGGCAACGGAACTTGCACTTTTAGCCGGCGCAGACAGAGTTGAGGGAACACTTTTGTGCAACGGAGAGAGAACAGGCAATGTCGATATCATCACGCTTGCTCTTAATATGACAACTCAAGGCATGGAGTCAAATCTTGACTTTAGCAATGTTAATGAAGTTTTGGATGTGGTTGAGAAATGCACTGAGATAGAGACGCATGTTCGTCATCCTTATGTCGGCGAGCTTGTTTATACTGCTTTTTCAGGCTCTCACCAAGATGCCATAAATAAAGGTTTGGCTTACAGAAAATCAAACAAAGAGGTCTTCTGGGAAGTTCCTTATCTTCCAATTGACCCAGAAGATGTTGGAAGAAGTTATGAAAGTATCATTCGTATCAATTCACAGTCCGGAAAAGGGGGTGTAGCTTATGTACTCGAAAAAAACTTTGGCTATCAATTGCCAAAAGCTATGCATCCTGAAGTCGGCAAGCTTGTTCAAGATGTCAGTGACAAAAAAGGTCAGGAGCTTAGCGCAGAAGAGCTCTTTGAGATTTTCAACGAGAACTATTTTAAAGTAAAAGAGCATATCTCATTGATTGATTTTACTCTTGCTTCCGTAAAAGGAGTATCGAAATGTACTTTAACCTATTTTTACGACGGCATTGAGACTGTAGCAAGCGGAGAGGGCAACGGACCTGTTGACGCTTGTAAAAATGCTTTGATGAAAAATTATAAAAACAGCTTTACCATCAACTCATACTATGAGCACTCTTACGGGCATTTAAGCTCCGCAAAAGCAATTGCATATATTGAGATACAAACCGAGGCCACACTCTCTTGTTTTGGAGTAGGCTCCGACAACGACATCGCAACTGCTTCCGTAAAAGCACTCTTTTGTGCGCTAAATAGAGCGTTTCATTAATTAGTCCGCTAAAGGAAGTGAATTCCTTTAGCTTCGCTAGCCGCTGTGGCACTGAAGCTTGACACATTTGATGCGTCAGAAAATTAGTCCGTTAACAAAAAAGCTTTTAATACTATACAAATCTCACAAAGCAAGCTTTGTGTAGCTTTAGTGGGGTGTATAACATTAATCAAAACGATAAGCTCCATTTAAAAAAGTAACTATTTTCTCCAAGCTCACTTTCACGCTTGCCGCCAACTATCTGTGCGCCAAGCGTGAAACTATTGTAGTCATTTAGCGTATAGCTCAAACTCGGCGAAATAAAGCGTGAATTTTTATCCCCAAAACTCTCTATATAAAGCAGTGAGGCATCCAAAAATAGATTTAAACTGTATGAAAGAGTAACTCCGCTGTAAAAATTTGAGTTTACAAGATTTGATAGAATATCCGAACGAAGATTAAGCACTACCTCCTCGTAAGTAAAATCTTTTGAACTGTAGAGTGTTTCAAATACCAGAGTAACCCCATTTTTAAAACCGTACTCTGCCCCTATGATTCCCTGAAAAAACTCTACTTCATACTCTTGGTTAAACTCATCCTCAAGGCTGCTTCTAATATATCCTGCTTCACTTCTAAGCTCAACTCCGGTCTCTGCTAGATTGCCCTCTATCTCATAACCAATCATCTTTGTTTTATCAGAATTTACGGCGTTGAGCCCGATATCTGCAAAACTGAGATAACCTTTGTATTGCCCCGCATATTTAAACTTTTTTTCTTTATTTTGGCTTGCTACAATGGTAATATGCGAAGTGTCGCTTAGGTGTCTTAGATAGGAGAGAGCGCTCACTCCATAAATCTCATCAGGCTCTATCGCATAGCTGTTTCTTGGGTTAAATATATTTGTAGGCGTCCATATCCGCCCCACTCCCATGGATATATTTTGCAGACCTGCTACAACCCTGTTTTTTGCATCCTCATATCCCACATAGGCTCTGTAAAGTTTTGCATAAACTGCACCCTTGCCGTAATCTTTGAAATTTGTCTGTGTCTCAAACGGAGTGTCTGAGCGTGAGTTTTTGAGATACTCAAATATATTTGAACTTGTGTAGCTATCTCCGTAATAATTAACTATGTCGCCGATTACGCTGCCGAAATATCTCTCTTGCTCATAATCCGCATAAAATCTGGCTCTGTTATAGTTATAAATATAACTTTTGTTTTCACTTTGAAGGCTTGAATCTCCCGTGACGGTAATATTTGTATTTGTAACCCTGTAATCTACATCGCCAGATAGAGACTCTGCAAAAAAAAGAAAAAGAAAAAATAGTTTTTTACTGCTTATAATCATCTATAATCGCACCGTCATTGAGTGTTATAACCCTTCTTACGCTCTTTAGTATAAGTTCATCATGAGAAGCAAAAAGGATGCTCACACCCTCTTTTTCATTCAGCTCTCTCATCATACTCATAAGTATTTGCGAGTTGTTGGAGTCAAGATTTGCAGTCGGCTCGTCAGCTAAGATGATTTTAGGTTTTGCGGCAACGGCACGCGCTACCGCCACTCTTTGCTGCTGCCCTCCGCTTAGCGTGTTTGGAAGTGATTTTAACTTATCTTCTATCTTTAAAAGCGTTGCAACCTCCAAAACTCTTCTTCTTATCTCCTCATCGCTAAAGCCGCGAAGCCTCATAATAAAACCGATATTCTCTTCAACGCTCAAAACCGGAATCAAGTTATATGCCTGAAAAACAAATCCCAACTCATTAAGCCTTAGCGTGGTACGCGCATCTTCATCCAATGAACTTATCTCTTTTTCATCAAGATATATTTTACCGCTCTCGCAGCTATCAAGCGCACCTATTACATTTAAAAGTGTTGTCTTTCCACAGCCGGATGCTCCGCTAAAGAGTGTAAACTCTCCCTCTTCTATGGTTAGAATTATATCGCGAAGTGCGTGAACCTCTCTTGGCTCGCCTCTGAAAAAGTACTTATTTACACCTTGGAGTTTTATCATTTGTCAGCCTTGATTACTTCGATTGGATTTAGTTTTTTTATTTTTCTAAGCGGAATAAGTATGCTAAAAAGCGATGCGGTTATAATTGAGGCAAAAGTGGTCGTAAAGTATGAGATTTTTATGGTGCCGTGTATAACAGATTCATAGCCCCACATCTCCAGTGCATCGGAAAATGAGCTTAAATCAATCCCTTTATTTTTAAGATATACCAATATAACCGCTCCCAAAACCGCCCCGCTTAAATATCCCATAAGCCCTACAAACAGAGCTTCAAAAAATATCTGCAGTCTTATATATTTGTAGTGCATTCCGACACTCAGCATAATACCGAATTCACGGATTCTATCAAGGATTGAGACATACATAACGCCGAATATTCCCACAAAAACAACGCTCATAACTATAAAAAAAGTAACAGAGTTAAATATAACCATCAAATCCTGCATCTGCTTTATCATAGGCTGCAGTTCCAAAAAGGTTTTAACATCAAGATTTGGGTATTTTGATTTAAGTTCGCCATATAGCTTTTCGCCGTTGCCTCTGATAGAAATCTGCGTAGCCTCCGTTGAAGCAGTGCCTAAAAACTTATGCAACTGACCTATATCTATAAAAATGGCACTGTTATCGAGTGCGATGTTTGTCGTTTGAACAATCGCTCTAATATAAAGCGCTATAGAGTTTATCTCTCCAGAGCCGTCTTGAGTAGAAAAAATAATCTTAGAGCCGACACGAACTTTTAGTGTTTTTGCCAACTCTACTCCTATGATAGCGCCCTGCTTTTGTAAATCAACAGTTCCCTCTTTTAAAAACTCGCTAAACTTTCCAAAATGCTCTTCCTCTTTTAAATCTATGCCTATTACCGAAGCAAAAGATGATTTTCTGGCGGTAGAGAGAAGCCCGTCTGCTCTTATCCTCAAAACAACTGCCTCGACTCCATCCATCTTTTGTATCTCATTTTTTATCTCATGCACATTTTTTATTCTATATAATAAATCTCTATTTACCCTATAATCTTTTGCAAAAATAGTGATATCTCCGCTATCGCTTCTTCTGTTTTTATCTACCATGTTATTTACCATACCGTCATAAATACCTTGAATTCCCAGCATCATGCTCATACTGACTCCAATCATAATTATGACAAGAAGCGTGCGGGAGAGTCTCATAAAAGAGTTTTTCCAAGCCATTTTCAGTATAAGTTTATACATGTCTTGTCGCCTCAATGGGTTTGAATGAATTTATGTATAAGTATGGATACAAAATACTTAAAAAATTCAGAATATATACAACCGCGACATTCCAAAAGATAGTAAACATATCAAAATTAAAAGGTATCTCGTCTGAAACTACTCCGTAATCTTTGTACATCTCGGCTATCCCTTTAATTACAACGGGGTTTATATTGTAGTAATAACAGATATAAGCAGCTATCGGCGTGGCTAAGATGACGGAGATGGTTGAAAGTATAAAAATCTCATAAAATAGAAGTAACAAGATGTTTTTCTTTGATAGCCCGATAGAGCGCAAAACTCCAAACTCTTTTATACGGGAACTGATATTTATGAAACCGTAAATCATAATGACAAAAAAGATTACCACGAGAAACAGAGATAAAGAGATATATCCAAAAATACTATCGATTTCCATCATTTCAACCATACTCTTCATAAGAGTTTTCCAAGTAAGAGATTCCAAATTCTCATCATCTAAAACTTTTATGATTTGGCTGTTTACAATGTCTGCATCATCAATATTTTTTAACTTTATAGTTATATACGAAGCTTTATTATAGCCGTTCATCAACTCGTCAAAATAGCTCCTTGAGACAAAAGAGGCACTAGAATCAAACTCGAACAGACCGGTTTTAAAAACTCCGCACAGCTTAAAGATATCAGCCGCAAAAGAGTCGTCACTCGCACTCCCGACAAAAGCAACCTCATCGCCGATGCCAAGCTTTAGTTTTTTAACCAACTCCGCACCCATATAGATACAATTTCCGGCGTTCTCATCTAAAAACTTACCCTCTTTAAGCGCCGTACCGAGAGAGCTTAAAACACTCTCTTTTGAAGGCTCTACTCCCGCAAGCATAGAAGCCGCAGAGTACTCTTTGCTTGAGAACAGACCGTAAGTTTCATACCGAGTGCTAAAAGCTTCAACGGCATCTATTTTTGCAAGTTTGTCCGTAATGGCTTTAGCATCTTGTATAAGATACTCGTTACCGCCGACATCGCGATAATCTCTATGGTAAATCTCTATTGCACCCGTATAAATTTTGAGCGAATTTTCAAGCATAGCGTTGTGTGAACCGTCTTGCAGAGATATAAAAAGTATAAAAAGTATCGTCGATACAAAGGTCAAAACAGCGGTCGTAATAGAGCGGCCTTTGTAAAAAAGAGTGTTTTTGAGTGCAAGTTTAAACATCTATGCTCATCCTACTTTGAAAATCTCTTCAGCGCACTTTTGGTGAAATACTCCTCTGAGATTTTTGTGTCATACTCAACCTCTTCTATAACCATTTCGGTGTATCTCTCTGCGATATCGCTTGATTGCACTCTCCAGTAGGTCGGTATAAAATAGTTGCCGACCTTTTTTACATCTTTATAGATAAAATATCTTACCTCTTTGCCCTCTTCGTCGTAAAATATATCTTTGTGAGAGGTGTAGGTCACAGTGTCTATGTTTAGAATTATTTTTCCCCATACGACCGGAGCATTCTCCTTTGGCGTAAGCTCTATTGTAACAACGCTTCCATCTCTTTTGATAATTTTTGGTTCATAATCCTCTACGATTGAACTCTGTTTTACCATATCGTCGTTTGTTATGTCGCTTCCCATCCACTTTTGCAGCATCATAGAGGGCGGTATTTTTATGATTCGCTCTATTTTTGGGACATACTGCCACATCTCCCTATCGAGACTTAAAAAGGTGATCCCCTCATCTTTTGGAGGATAGATGATTTTTACAAAGCTCTTTTTTGTCCCCTGCGAGTAGCTCTGCATCTTCATAACACGCTCATGCCCCATTGAGACTATCTTCATATTTAACTTCATATAGATATTTTTACCTCTGAAGTTTTCATCAAGTTTTTTTATTATCTCGTGCGCTTCGCCCGCTATTAGAGATGTTGCAAATATAAAAGTCATTAAAATAATCTTGCTCATACTTGATTTTACTATCAATTTTCTTTGGTATAAATTATTTTAAATTTTAAGTAACTCATCACTAACACTTTTGCAATATAATAGCGTATGAAAAAAAGAATCCTGCTTTTAGAAGATGATTTAGTTTTAGGTCAAACGCTTGTTGAGCTCTTGGTGTCCGAGGGTTACTCCGTTACGCTTGCAAAAGGCGGAGATGAAGCTGTTGACGCAACATATGAAAATAGATTTGATTTATATATTTTTGATATAAATGTTCCCGACATTAACGGTCTTGAGCTTCTAAAATCACTAAGAGATGCGGACGACAAAACACCAACCGTATTTATAAGCGCTTTAGTTGATTTAGGCTCAATCTCAAAAGCTTTTGAAGTTGGAGCAGAGGATTACATCAAAAAACCGTTTTTTCCCCAAGAGCTTCTCATAAGAGTAAATGCGAAACTTGCACAAAAGAACTCAACAATCAAATATAACGATTTGGAGTACAATCCCAAAACAAAAACTTTGAAAAAGGGTCTGCAGACGATAGCTCTTGGAGAAGTTCAAGAGCAGCTCTTTAGCCTTTTTATAAAAAATATCGGAAAGGTTCTTACTCAAGATATGCTGCTGGAGTGTTTAGAAAAACCATCATCATCCGCACTAAGAGTTGCACTTACAAAACTAAAACAGACAACGGGACTAAATATAAAAAATCTTCGTGCGATAGGATATATAGTTGAGTAGAGCAGAACTAGAATCGTTTTTAAAAAGCTTTATACTCTTTTTTAGCTCTTTGAGCATTTTGATTGCTACACTCTTTTATATCAACTACACAAAAGAGATTCAAACACTTGATGAAAAGCTCTTTTCACAGATGAGAGTTTGTAGTTTTGACTTGAAGTGTGAACAATTCAAGATAGATTTTATAGAGCCAAAAGATGAAAAATTCTATACCCTCTATAAAGATGGCAACTCGCTAAACAGCTACTACCCGATTCCAAACTCTCAAAAATATATTATGCATCTTAACTTTAGTTCTCTCAACTACACACTTGAGCTCCAAAAACTCCAAAAAAGTGCATTTTATAACTTTTTGGCGATACTGGGCATAATCTTTATTCTCTCGATTCTCTTTTCCATATATGCACTTTATCCTCTTAGAAACGCTCTGCTCCTTACACAAGAGTTTATAAAAGATATACTGCATGATTTTAACACTCCGCTATCGTCGCTGCGGCTAAACAGCGCTATGTTAAAAAAAGAGATTGGAGAGAACCAAAAGCTAGATAGAATTGAGCAGAGTGTACAAAACATACTAAATTTACAACAACATCTTCGTTCATACCTGCAAAACCGCTCCCAAGAAAAAGAGAAGATTGAGCTGAAAAATATTATTCAAAAAAATATCTACATGTTGGAAAAAAATTATCCAAACATTGAGTTTAAAATAGATTTCCAAAACAGATACATTCTCACAAACAGAGATGCTTTTTCACGCATAATAGATAACCTTTTAACAAACGCGGCAAAGTACAATAAGCCAGACGGCAGAGTCGAAGTAAGCTATGATTCCAAAACAGACACTCTTCATATTGTTGACACAGGCAAAGGGATAAAAAATCCAAAACGAATTTTTGACAGATTTTACAAAGAGCAGGAGAGAGGTCTGGGAATCGGTCTTCATATAGTTAAAAAACTATGCGAGGAACTGGGCATTAAAATCAGCGTTAAAAGCGAGCTTGGAGCTGGAAGCAACTTCTCTTTAAACCTCTCCAAACTAACACTTCGCTAACTTCTTGCTTATAAAGCGCTAACACTTTTATGCGATACTTTTACCATCAAAACAGAAGGAAGTAGAATGAAAACTCTAAAATTAAGCGCAACTTTAATGTTGCTTGGCAGTTTAACACTTTGTATGGCGGAAGCTAATGTAGATGCGCAAATATCGGCTATTAAGTCGGCGACTGCCCAAGAGAGGGTAAAACTTATGAATGAGTTTAAAGCAACTCTATCAACCCTAAGCGAGGAAGAGAGAGAAGCGGCGATTCAAAAGCTGCGCGCCGGCACGCTAGCCGATGGTGAGCAAACAAAAGACAGAGAGAGAGTTAGAGATAGAGTCCGTGTAAATCAGATGGATGAGATTCAAGAGAGACAAGAGAACCAAAAAATGAATCAAAATCAGGTCGGGTCTCAGTTTATGCAACAAAACCCCGGTATTGCGCCTGATGCCGGTACAACGCCAAATAGATTTATGAACAGATAACACCATATACAAAATTATAAAAGCGTAGCGTCGAGTGGCGCTACAAAAGGACATAGATGCTCAAGAAAACACTGATATTTTTAATGGCAACATCACTCAGCCTGTCGGCGTACAGTGATTATGATATGGATGGCGTCGATGACAATAGCGACCAATGCCCAAACACTCCCTTTAACGAACTGGTTGACATAAAAGGCTGTACAACTAAAACGCTGGAGAGCAAACACCATTTTGATATAATTTATGGTCTTAACTTTTCTGAAGCTGATTATTCTGCAACTTCAAAATCAGACACTATTACGCAAAGTCTTCAAATAGATTACTACTATCAAAACTTCTCTCTTCAAGCAAGCAGTTCTTATTATAACTCAGACAGTGAGAGCGGGATAAATGACTCATTTATCGGTGCATACTACAAACTCTCACCGGAAAATGGGCTAACACTGCGATTTGGCGCCGGAGCAATTATTCCTACTTATGATACAGAATTAGACAACAACAATATGGATGTTGTGGCATCTGCAAATTTTAGCTATATGCTGAATAGTATAAATCTATTTGGCGGGTACAGCTATACAATGATTAATGATGATGATATTTTAGGAATCGTGTCATATCAAAATACCAACTCATACAGCGGCGGCATAGGTTTTTATCCGCTGAAAAATTTGTATTTAAGCGGTTCTTACGGAAGCAGTGACAGTGTTTATAAGGGTACGGAGGCGATTGAGACAGCATCCGTATATGGATTTTACAGCATAAATGCAAACTGGTTTACAAGTTTTAGCTACGCGTACGGGCTAAGCGACAGCGCAAGCGATAACTCTCTTACATTTCGTTTGGGATATTACTTTTAAAAAAGTAACATCTCCTCTGTTTTAACTTCAGAATCAGCACGAGGCGGTTTTGAAACATCGCTGAAGTACTCTTTCTCACCGTTAATATTTACCTCTATTATTCCCTCCGGTCTTTCAAATTTTCTTTGAATCTGAGGGTATATCTTTAGTATATTTTCATAATACATCGCAAAAGCAGGTCCGGCAATTCTGCCACCCGTCTCTACCCTGTCCATCGGGGAGTTGTCATCATTTCCGAACCAAACTATCGTCTCTATTGTAGGAGAATATCCTGCAAACCAACCATCCATATTCTTGTTCGTAGTTCCTGTTTTTCCGGCAAGCTCTATGCCTTGAACTTTGGCTGATTTTCCGGTTCCTCTCTCTACAACATCTTTTAATATTGCTGTCATTAGATATGCCTGAGCCGGAGTTGTAATAGGCGTGGTTTTATCTTTTTTCTCATAAACTATTTTTGAACCTTTATCTATGTGGCGAATAAGCTGCGGTTCAACCTGAGTGCCTGAATTTGCAAAAGAGGTGTAATATTTCGCAAGCTCAAAAGGTGAAAGTGTGATACTTCCAAGCGCAATGGACAAGTCCGGAGGAAGATTAGTCATACCGAATTTTCTAAGCTCTTTTTGAAGCTGTGCTAACCCGATATCATTTACGAGGTTAATCGTAGCAAGGTTTCTTGAGTGAACAAGCGCTTCTCTAAGACTTAAAATACCTTTATAATTATCTTCATAGTTTTTTGGCTGCCATGTCTGTTCTTCGCCATCTTTTTCATATGTATATGTTCTAGAGATATCAACAAGTTCTGTTGCTCCCGAGTAGCCTAAATCAAGGGCAATTTGATATATAAACGGTTTAAATGCAGAGCCGGGTTGTCTGCGACCTTGCGTAACCCTGTTATATGGACTCTTCTTGTAGTCAACACTGCCAACAAGGGCTAAAATATCCCCCGTTTTTGAATCCAGTGAAATAAGAGCACCGTTTAAAAGTTTTGCATTAACTCCGGCACTCTCATCTTCTGGTTTACGAGCTTTCATTCTTGATAGCGACATCTCGTAAGAGTGTTTAAGTGATTTTTCTGCCACCTCTTGAAGTCTAATATCTATCGTCGTATATATCTCATATCCGCCTGTTCTTATATCATCTATACCCAATTCAGCCGCTTTTCTTGTAATTTCATCTACTACAAACGGAGCACTGTTTTGTGTCAGCGTATCATCAAAAACTTTTGGTTTTTCAAGTAAAGAGGCGTTGTGTGTCTCATCGTCTATCCAGCCCAGAGCATGCATTCTTGATATTACACGATTTGCTCTGCCCATAGATATCTCATAATTTTTTGTAGGGGCATAAGTGCTTGGCGCTTTTGGCAGACCCACAAGCAGAGCCATCTCTTTTAGTGTCAACTCTCCTAAATCTTTATGAAAATAACCATCTGCTGCCGTTTTTATTCCGTAATATCCATGACCAAAATATATCTCATTAAGATAGCACTCAAGTATCTGCTCTTTGGTTAAACTGCTCTCTACTTTCATCGAATAGATAAGCTCTTTTACCTTTCTTGAAATCTTTTTCTCTCTGGTTAGAAGCCTGTTTTTCACCAACTGCTGTGTAATTGTACTGGCACCCTCAACTAACTTTCCGGCTTGTATATCTTTTACAATCGCTCTAAAGATGGCATCTATATTTACGCCCTGATGTTCAAAAAAAGTTGTATCTTCTATTGCTAAAAGTGCTTCAATAATTCTCGGCGGAATCTCTTCAAATGAGGCATAATATCTATGCTCACCTTCAAAAATATTTGCAATCTTTTCACCGTTCTTATCATAAACTCTTGTTGTAACAGGCGGCTTATAATTAACAAGTGTTTCTATATCGTAAATTTCTCCGACTAGGAAATAACCAACCACCGCAAAAGGAGCGATAGCTCCAAGCACAAGAAGAAGAAAAACTGAATTTCTAATTTTTTTCATATTCTAAAATCCCTATTTGCAAAATTTGCATCCATTAAAATTTTTGTATAATCTGCAGTTGGATTTTGGAGCACCTCTTGCATTTTTCCACTCTCCACTACTTTGCCATTTTTTATCACACAAATATCTTCACATAAAATTTTAGCAGAGCTCATGTCGTGTGTAACAAAAAGTATTTTAAAACCAAACTCGCCTTGAAGAGTTTTTAAAAGATTTAAAATCATAACTCTAGTCGCAGGATCAAGGGCAGTTGTCGGCTCATCAAGCAAAATAAGCTCCGGATTGCAGCTCAAAGCCATCGCAATCACAACTCTTTGCAGCTGACCGCCTGATAGTTCCGGCGGAAACCTCTCTAAAAGCTCCATATCCAGCCCGACTTGAGCAAAAAGTTTCTCAACTTTGGATAGTGGAATAAAAAACTGCTTTTTTATCTTTGTTAGCGGAGAAAGTGCCGTAAATGGGTTTTGAGGAACAAAAGAGAGGCTCTCTCCCGCTACCAACTCAAAACTGTTTTCATACTCTAACTCCAACTTCATACTGCTTGGCAACATTCCAAGAAGAGCCTTGATGGTTAAGCTTTTACCGCTCCCGCTCTGTCCGACAAGCGCCAACGAAGACGGAATACTAAACCCAATATCAACCAAACTCTTTTCACCTATTGTTATACGCAATTTTGAGATATTCATTTTTTTATTTTAGCCAAATTTATACACAACTCTCTTAAGCTGTCGCAACTCTCGCCAACTCTTGCTATTAGCCGTATGATGGCTCTATCCACCGTCGGTTGCCTGATACCGCCGACTGCGTAGCCCAGATTTTTAAGCTCATCACGAATCTCTATAACTTTTTTGTTGTCATTTATAACTATTGGAACTATTAGACCATCAATCTTTATACCAAGCTCCTCGTAAACTATCTCTTGGCGTTTTTTTATCTCGTCCTTTAACAACTCACGATTATTTAAGATGTATTTCAATGCGTTATGTGCCAAAAGCGTGTCATAAAGCGAGAGTGATGTTGCATAGATAATGGGTTTTGCACGGTTTATAAGATACTCGACAATATGCTCCGAGGCCAATATAAAAGCGCCGAAACTGCCATAAGCTTTTCCGAGCGTTCCCATTTTTATGTAGTTTGGTTTTATAGGGATATTATAGTAGTCAAAAACGCCCATAAGATTATCGCCTATAACTCCGCTGCTGTGGGCTTCATCAACTATCAAGATAGCATCATTCTCATCCGCTATCTCAAATATATCTTTGTGAAGCAAATCGCCATCCATTGAGTAGATTCCCTCAACCGCAACTATTTTTCTCTTTGCCTCTGTTTTTTTAAGCAATTTTCTCAACTCATCCATATCGTTGTGAGCAAAAAACTTCACTTCTATTTTTTTAAAGTTAGATGCCAAAATCCCAGAAGCGTGATACTTCTCATCCATAAAAAGCACATCGCCGCGTCTTACAAGCGCTTCAACAAGGGCTATATTTGCGTTAAAACCGCTGCCGAGTATAACCCCGTCCGCAAAGCCGTTTGCCTTACATAAAGCTAACTCAAAATCTTTGTGAATTTGATGATAGCCGTTTACCAAAAGTGAGGCTTTTGAGCTGTGAAGAGGCATCTTTGAGAGAGTTTTGCATGTTGCGCTGTGGAGCTCTTTGTTGTGGGAGAGTCCCAGATAATCATTTGATGCAAAATCTAAAATTGCATAATCAGCAACTTCTCTTGTTCTATATCTTTTGGATTTTTTTATACTTGACAACTCTTTTGTATAGTACATCTATCTAACCACTACCCTGTTTCTGCCGCCATTTTTTGCTTCATAAAGCGCTTGGTCGGCTCTTTTAAATGTTACTTCCAAACCCTCTCCCTTGATGTACTCAACAACACCAAAGCTCATAGTGATAGGAACTATTTTTTTGTGCTTTTCTATTAGCACTCTTAACTTGCCGGCTATTTTGTAAGCGCCTGATTTTTCCGTATGAGGAAGTATAAGGGTAAACTCCTCTCCGCCTATTCTGCAAAAAATATCGCCATTTCTAAGATGGGAGCTTATCAATTTGGTATATTCTACAAGAACACTATCCCCGACATCATGACCGAACTCATCGTTTATTTTTTTAAAATAGTCTATGTCAAAAATAACCAAAGAGAGCGGATAAAAATAGCGATTTGAGTTGGCGCTCTCTTTTTTTATCTGCTCATTGTAGTAGTATCTGTTTCTAATTTTTGTCAACGGGTCGGTTATGGTTGTGTACTCTAACTCTTTTTGGTAGAGCTTCTCTTTTGTTATATCGGAAAAAATAGCGCTGTAATGCTTGTCTTCTACGGATATCAAAGATACCCCGATTGTAAAGTAGTACTCTTTTTCATCGTAAACTATTTTCACTTGATTGTTTTTTGGATTTTTTATCAGATACTCAAGCCAATTTAATCCATCAATATTTTTATAAATATAGCCCTCTTTCTCTACAAAAAAATCAGATATTGATTTATGCTCTTTTTTAAACTTTTCAAGAGTGTTATATTTGTTAAAATATTTAAAAAATGTTTTATTTACATCGATTATGCTGTTTTTGTCCACCACAACAACGATATTTGATGATGAATCAATTATGTTTTTATAGTACATTTTTTGTTTTTGGCTTCTGTTATGAACTAAATTGCTTAAAATTACGGCCGAAATCATAACAACTATCAAAGTGATGCTAAACCATTTATGCATTAAAAAATCAACATTATACCAAGCAAATAAAAGCAGTATTGCAACAACAATAATCCCGGCTAAGTATAATCTGTTCGCTTTTAAAATATTAATCCTTTTGTGTGTTTATGAGATATGTTTTAAGCAGCTCCGTATTAAGCCCCATAGCCGTACTCTCATACCCTTTTACGCTTTTTATATATGCTTTGCAAAAACCCTCAACCATACAAGCTCCCGCTTTTCCCTGCCAATCACCGCTTTTGAGATAATTTTCTATCTCATTCAAATCAAATTCTCTAAAGATGTAGTCGGTTTTGGAGATGTCGATAATCTTCATACTTTTTGATTGAAAAATCATACATGTAATTATAGTTGCAACGCTTCCGCTTTGGGTTAGCAAAATATCTCTTGCCTCTTCAACACTCTTTGCTTTTCTAAGTATTTTACCGCCTGCGGTGACAACGGTGTCTGCAACTAAAAGCGGATACTCTTCATATCCAAAAGCCCTTAAATTAGCTTCAAACTTTCCAAGCGTGGCAAGATAGACGAAGTTTTTTGGAGATGTAGCAACTATGCTCTCTTCATCAAAATCAACGCTCTCTTGAATAAAATCAATACCTGCATTTTTCAGAAGCTCTGCGCGAGTAGGTGAAGATGAAGCAAGTCTTATCATTTAAAGAGTGCTTGAGAGATAAGTTCCTAGAAAAATTGCCACAATTCCAAGTACGATATTTAAAGGAACCATAATTTTTCCGATAAGTTCAAGTTGGTTTTTTGCCCCAACCATATTGCCCTCATTTAAAAATCTCTCGCCTCTGTTTCTTCTAAAAATCATAACCGTTAAGTTAAGAAACATAAGCGTCCAGATCCCCTCTTTGGCATGAGATAGCAGACTAAAATCGCTCTGGCTTAACCCGTACCCTTTTATCATAAAAACTGCAGTAACTATTAAAATAATTACAAACGGAAGTACGATTGCAAACAATCTTTTAAGAGCATGAGCTATGCGTTCTAATCTTTTTTGCGGAGATTCAATCTCTAAAAATGAGCTGTGAGCGGCATAACGCATGGCAATCATTCCGCCAACCCAGACAACCGCACTTATTACATGTAAAAAAACTATGAAAACTTTATACTCTAAAAATATATCTTGCATTAAGAGAGAACCTCTGTTATATATTTTAGCGCTTCGGCTTTTGCATCTTCTAGTTTAGTGATATCTTTTCCGCCGGCTTGAGCAAAATCAGGTCGACCGCCACCGCCTCCGCCAAGGATTGGAGCAATATGTTTAATCCACTCCCCTGCTTTAGCTTCAGCGTTTTTAACGCCTGCCGCCATCATGATTTTGTCGTCTTTTATTTGAAAAAGTATTGCGCAAAGTTTCTCATTTTGGTTTTTAAGCTCATCAATTTTTTCTTTAATATCGCCGTTTACCAACTCATCCACCACAACGCCAACGCCGTTTATCAGCTGGACTTTTATATCTGCTTTTATGCTGTTTTGAGCGTCATGAAGCTCTTTTTTAAGCTCGGCAATGTTTGACTTAAGTCTTGCAATACCGGCCATTACATCCAAGTTTTTAACCTCTGACTCAATCTCTTTGATTAGCACTCTCTGATGAGTAAAATGTTCATACGCCGCATGTCCGCAAACTGCCTCAATTCGTCTTACACCTGCACTTACACCGCTCTCTTTTGTGATGATAAACGAGCCGATAACCGCCGTATTGTCGACATGCACACCGCCGCAAAACTCGATACTTGCATCGCCAAAACTGACAACGCGAACCTCATCGCCGTACTTCTCGCCAAACTGAGCTTTTGCACCGGATTTTTTCGCCTCTTCTATACTCATAACCTCTGTATTAGCGCTAGTTCCACGCATAATTTCATAATTCACTTTTGTTTCAATCTCAACAAGCTCTGCATGAGTAAGAGCTTTTGGGTGAGAGAAGTCAAATCTTAATCTTGTCGCTTCAACAAGCGAACCTGCTTGAGAGATATGATCTCCCAAAACTTCATATAGCACCGCATGAAGAAGGTGAGTCGCCGAGTGGTGTTTGGTTATCTCATTTCTTGAGATATCTACAACGGCTTCAACTTCCGCACCCACTTTTAGCTCTTTAGTAACCGAGATTTGTGATAAATTTAGTCCAAAAAACTTCTTCGTATCTTCTACCTTTGCAAAACCTGCAAGCTCTCCGCTATCTCCGCACTGACCGCCGCTTTGAGCATAAAAAGGAGTAGCATCTAAAAATACCCATCCGTTTGCGCCGGATGACAGTTTCTCTGCATGATGGTAATTTTCATCCAAGAGTGCCAAAACCTTGCTCTTGTGTTTTGTGCTCTCATACCCGACAAAACTGTTTTCGCCGAACTTCTCTAAAAGCTCTTTGAAATCGCCATGAACCGCATCATCTCCGCTGCCTTTCCAAGCAGCTTTTGCACGAGTGCGTTGCTCCAGCATCAACTCTTCAAATTTATCAGAGTCAAGTTTTAGATTTTTTTCTCTTAACATATCTTCAGTCAAATCAAGCGGGAAACCAAAAGTGTCATAGAGTTTAAAAGCAACGGTACCGCTAAAAATCTCTTTTGTATTTTTCAGCTCTTCATTAAAAAGTTCAATTCCAGAAGCAATAGTTTTGAAAAATCTAGCCTCTTCAAGCTCTATCTGCTCTTTTACGGCATTTGATTTTAGAGCCAAATAGTCATACTCTTTGCCCATAATTGCCACTACGGTATCGACAAGCTTATACATAAACGGTCCGCTAAATCCAAGCAGATAGCCATGTCTTACCCCGCGGCGGAGAATACGGCGAAGAACATAACCGCGTCCTTCGTTTGAGAAGTTTACACCCTGAGCAAGCAGAAAAAGTACGGTTCTTATGTGGTCGGCTATAACGCGGTAAGATGCGCCGCTCGCATAAACATACTCCTTGCCTATAAGAGCTTCCACTTTTTTGATAATCGGCACAAAAAGAGAAGAGGAGTAGTTGCTTGTAACGCCTTCGCAGATTGCCACAGCTCTCTCAAGTCCCATACCGGTGTCTATTGACGGTTTTGGAAGAGGTGTCAGTTTGCCATCCGCACTTCTCTCGTATTGCATAAATACTAAATTCCAAATCTCTAAAAATCTATCGCCGTCTCCGCCCATATAATCTTCAGGACCGCTAAAATTCTCGGCACCTTGGTCAAAAAAGATTTCGCTGCACGGTCCGCATGGTCCTGTGTCACCCATCTGCCAGAAGTTATCTTTATCGCCGAGACGCATAATTCTATCGATGCTTATATGTTTTTGCCAAAGCTTCTCTGCCTCGTCGTCGCTCTCATGAACTGTTACCCAAAGTTTCTCTTTTGGAAGTTTTAAAACCTCTGTTATAAACTCCCAAGCGTAGTCAATCGCATCTTCTTTGAAGTAGTTACCGAAGCTGAAATTTCCAAGCATCTCAAAAAAGGTGTGGTGTCTTGCAGTGTAGCCGACATTTTCCAAGTCGTTATGCTTTCCGCCGGCGCGAATACATGTCTGGCACGAAGTAGCACGCGGATTTTGAGGAATCGGTACTTCACCCGTAAAGATAGATTTAAAAGGCACCATTCCGGCATTGTTAAAAAGCAGCGAGGCATCATCTGGAACAAGCGGCGCACTTGCAACTCTATCATGTTTCTTTGATTCAAAAAATCTTAAAAATTCTTCTCTAATATCCATAGGTATTTCTCTTAGTATAAAATTGCGCGATTATACCTTAAAATAGCCATATATGTATTTAAAGCAGTCTGGTTTTACTTTTTATGACAGCGGCTGCATAATCCAAAAACAGTACTGCTTTGTAAAAGAGACGGGGCGTTTGAGACATGCGGATTGTGGCAGCTTATACAGCTAAGTTCCTTACCTGCTCTTGAGGGATCTTTTACACCATATGTCGGATGCGGTTTTTGTCCGAATGTTTTAACGACATGCATTCCCTCGATTTTATCTTTATGGCACCCGGTACAGAGCTCCCATGCGCTCTTTCTCAAATAAAATTCACTTTGCGATGAGTGCGAGTTATGGCACTTATTGCATCGTCCGGAGTCTGCCGGCTCATGATGAAATTGCTTTTTACTCCACTCCTCTTTATTCTTTTTATGGCAAGAGAAGCAAATCTCTCCAATCGGGTCTGGAACACTGTATTTTGTTTTGTCTTTGTCGGTTTGATTATAGATGCCGACTTTGCCGTTGTGGCAGGAGGTACAGAGCCAATTAACGGCGGGAGCGTGTCCATGCTTCTCTTTGGTGACATTTTTATGACATCCATAGCAGTTTGATTTTGTAATATCTTCAAATGCTATCCCTTGAACTTCATTCACTTTCATATCGTGGCATGATGCGCAAATTTTTTCATTTTCTTCATTGTGAAAATATATTTTGTTATACTTTTGAGGAGGGTATCTGTACTCTTTATCAACTTTAGATGTTAAAAAAACATCCCTGCTCTCCTCTTTTACAACTGCATTTTTTTTATACCCGACTACCTTAATACTGTTTTGGCCAAAATGCAAATTTATACTTTTACAGTAGTGGCTGCGCTTTGGATTTATCTCAATATTGAATGCCTCATTTGTATCTGTTGTTATTACGACAGAGTCAACGGAGGCACTATCTGCCTCAACAACAAACGAGACTATGTTCTCTTCACTTATGCTTGCTTGAGACGGATTTACGACTTTTAACGCTGCCGTTTGGCCTGCAAAAAGCGAGAGTGAAAAGAGTGTTATAAAAAGTATAATTTTTTTATATGTGCAACTTTTCATTTTATAACCTTATTGACCATTTTCTTAAGAAAAAAAGGCTGGTTTGAAGCATGTGGAGTGTGACAGCTTGTACACTTTTGGCTCTCATCAACTCCCATGCATCCCGAACGCTCTTTTTCTCTTGCTCTGCTGTTTTGCTCTTTGTGACACCCAAGGCATATCTCGTTAACCTCTTTGCGAATAAACATAGCGTACGGACTTGCGTGCGGATTATGACATCTGCTGCAATCTCCGGAATCAAGCGGTTCATGATGATATTTTGCAGCGCTCCACAACTCTTGATTCTCTTCATGACACTCAAAGCATGAACCGTTTACAGGCTCTTGCGTGAGATATTTAGATTGATTTTTTTTGTCATGACAGCTTGTGCAGAGCCAATTTGCTGCCGGAGCGTGAGCATACTTCTCTTTGGTAATATTTTTATGACAAGAGTAACAGTTTGATTTTGTAACATCGACAAAAGCAACGCCCTTTACCTCATTAACACTCATATTATGACATGAAGCACAACTTTTTTCATTTGTATCATTGTGAAAATAACTCTTGCTATACTTTTGCGGCGGGTATTTAAACTGATGGTAAAGCTGTGAAGCTACATAAACATCTCTTGTTTTTTCATCAACCAAAATCTTATTTTTATACGAACGGATAACAACTCTGTTTTCACCAAGTCTAAGTGAGATATTTTTACACTGCATCTCTCTCGAATTATCCAAATTTATATCAATCACTCCAAGAGGCGAAGCAATTTTTATAGCATCAACACTTTTTTTATCTGCTTTTACAACAACATTTAGAGTTAATTCGGTCTGTAATCTATTTTCTTGCGGAGTGAGCACTTCTATAAACTTATCTTCTGATACTAAATTAGCAGAGCTAATAAATAAAAATATAACAGCTCTCAAATATAAGTGAGAGAGTCTCACTTACTAATCCCTTTTGGATTTACGCGGTCATACTCAAATTTTTTATGACAAGCCGGAGCACAAGAGCCTCCTTCGGCTGTTTCAATAAATCTAAGCGGAAATTTAACACCGTTAAAATCGGTATAATCACGGATTAGGTGGTTATATTTAGAAGCGTGTTCGTCATGACAAGCTCTGCAAGAACGCCCTTTTCTATCATTTACATGCAGATAGTGCAGATTTACATTCCCATCTCTAAATGCGGTAATATTATTCTCTTGCGGCGTTATGAACTGCTTGGTTATTTTTTTCTCTGTGTGACACTTGAAACAGAAAAAGTCTTTATTTTCCAACTCGGCATAAAAGTTTTTAGTAAATGATTTTCTCAAGATACTAAAGTTGTCCGAACCGTGCGGATCATGACATGCCGAACATCCACCCTCTTTTTTAACATCTTTGATTGGCTTGTGCCAGTTTGGATTCTCATCCAGATGTTTTTTCATATTCATCAACATTCCGCCGTCTTCATCAGACTTAACTTCTTTGTCATGACAGCTTAAACATGTAGCCACAGGGTCTTTTTTTAGCAGTTTTTTATGCTTAGTGGCATGCGGGTCATGGCACTCCAAGCAGCGTTTTTGGCTTGTGTTTACACCGCCGTGCTTAAACTTGGAGTGCGTTATCTTCTCCTTCTCATCATCATGACAATTTAAACACAAATCCATTTTTGCATCAAGCTTAAGAAGTGATTTATGATTTGCAGTGTGTGCTTCATGGCACTCCAAACAGCTTTTCTCTACAATAGGCTTATGTTTTGTCTCTAAACTCATATCTACAAAAAGTTTTTTTGCCTTTGTAGCAGAGGTACTTTTGCGGTCATGGCAACTCATACATAAATTATTTATAGAATCACTCTTTAGAAGCATCTTTACATTTGACTGATGAGGGTCATGACAATCAGTACATTTTCCGTCTTTGACAGGAGCATGGTCGAACTCTTTTGTATAGCGTGTTTTATGGCACTCATAGCATATATCTTGAATCTCTTTTTGAATCAACGCTCCGGGGTTTTTACTGTTTGAATCATGACAAATCTGACAAGCACCCATCCTAAACGGTTCATGCAGATATTTCTTTAGAGGTTTAAATTTTTCCGGCAAATCTTCAAGTTTAACTATTTTTGCCTCTTTAGCTTCAAGCTTGTTATGATGAGGCATCTCTTCAGCTCTTACCTCATCTGCTTTGATTCCGATTGGAGCTTTTGGAGCAATTAACTCTCTTTTCTTATCAAGGGAACTCTTCATCTCTCTTGAAATTTTTGAAATATTAATATCTCTAAGTTCATCATCACTAATGCTAATGTCTACATCTTCATAAGCATGTTTGGCATTTTGAAGACTATGCGCAATGTTGCCCATAATAACAACTAAACGACCAAGCTTTTCGCCAATGCTATATGTTTGAAACATATATACTGCACCGCCCAAGATTAGCAATAAAATCAACAACTTTGAGATATTTTTCTTCAACTTACTACCTTATTTACTTTATATATGTTTAAATAAATTTGCCAACAGGACAACTCTCTTCGGTAACGGTATCACGAAGAAGTTTTTTTCTATCGGCATGATGCGGACTGTGACATTTATTACAATCAAGCGCTTCTAGCTTTGCATCTATTTTTGACTCCGGCTCATGACACTTATAGCAAAGCTCTGCTACGGTGTGAGTGACAATCGCCGCAGGTTTTGAGCGTTTTGGAGAGTGACAAACAGAACAAGCTCCCATGGTAAAAGGCGGGTGTCCGTACTTTTTAAATGGTTTTAGAGCTTTAGGCAGCTCCTTTTCATCTATCACATCCGTACAGCCGGTATTGGCTTCTATAAACTCTACACTCATCTCCTGCGATGAACGCGGATCTCCATGGGTTGCACTTGCCATACTCTTTGCGATGTTGACCGATATCACCCCAAGACGACCAAGCTTCTCTCCAACACCCGTTACTGCAGCCAAAACAACAATAGAGATAACGACACCGGCGATAATTATGAGTTTAATATATTTTTTTTCCATCATATATCCCTAATGCCCTTCATTTTCATTGCTTTGCGTCTCTTCATCCGGAGCCGGAGGAAGATGCTTTTCTAACTGATAGTGTCCGACATGCTTATGACAATCAACGCACTTAGCATTCTCTTTTTTACCATCATCTCCGCTAACTACAAGTTTTTTAGCAAAATATGCTTTATGAGCGGTAAAGGCTTTTTTATTTGGTTTTGTTCCAAGCAGAAGATTTTCATGGCAGTGCAAACAAGCAGAGTCATATACCCAATGGCGTCTCTCTTCACGACGCTCATGCCAATCAATCTTTGAAGTGTCATGCGTAGTTTCAACCCAAACATCCCACATTCCTGTTTTTACTTTTTGTACCAAATATCCGGCAGTTGATTCATGAGGAAGATGACAATCGGCACATGTTGCCATAACACCGCTATCTCCGTATCCGCCGTGCACATCATTTCTATAAGCCGCAGCCATCGGCTTCATTGAGTGACAAGCACCGCAAAAGTTAACATCAGATGTATGCTTAACCGCTATAACCGTAAAAAATGAAGTTGCCATTCCAATAACAACACCGACAACAACCATCCCAACAATAACCCATATTCCAAAAGAATATTTCTTTTTTATCTCTTTATTTATCATTTTTTCTTCTTCCATTTTACTTTCCTTATCCGCATTATTAAATTTTTTTGATTAATATAAACTAAATTTTCAACAAAAGTTTTATTTTTGTTTGAATGTGATTTTTTTGTGATTTTTTTACGGTAATTTTAATATTTAATATAATTTTTTTATATAATAGTCTATTTTTTTATAATAACAATTAATTATAAAAAATTAAAAAATCCGAACTTTTTTTAAGAAATAAATTTGATAACTGCTGATATAATAACTCGCTATAGTGAGATATTTATTAAAAGGTTGGTTATGAAAAAGGTACTATTTGTTATTTTTGCACACTGTTTGCTTATTGCAGGATTTGCTGATGCTGCAGAAAAAATTGATATGAATAAACAAGCTTTTATGTCGGTTAAAGTAAAAGCTGAAAAGGGTGACGCAAATAGTCAATTTGCTCTTGGCGGTATGTACTACCAAGGAATGGTTACAAATAAAGACCATGCGATGGCTGCAAGCATGTATAAAAAAGCAGCAAACCAAGGACATGTAAAAGCCATGTATAACCTTGGAATTATGTATCATAAAGGCGAGGGAGTAGCCCAAAGCAATAAAGAGGCGATTGCTCTCTTCTCTCAAGCTGCTAAAAGCGGCGACCAGAAATCGGCACTTCACTTAGCAGACCTATACTTTGCCGGTGATGGCGTAGAAAAAGATTATAAAAAAGCATTTCCTCTTTACAAGCAGGTTGCAGACGCCGGTTACCCATTGGCGCAAAACAAAGTCGGTTCTATGTATAAAAATGGACTGGGTGTTGAAAAAAACATGGGAAAAGCAAAAGAGTATTTGGAAAAATCAGCGATGCAAAGCTGCGGAGAAGCTCAATACATACTTGGCAAGATGTACCTTGAGGGTGATGGCGTGGGTAAAGATAAAAAAGAGGCCGAAGACCTTCTAAAAGATGCTTATCTTAATGGAAAAGAAGAGGCTAAGGTAATTTTAGATCAAGAGCATTGGGATGTAGAAGCACAAACTCCCACTCTTCCGCAGGAATAAAAAATGAAGAAAATTATATTAATTATAGTCTCTATCGCCTCTATTGCCTCTGCAACTCAACTGTTTGAGAAGTGTGCTTCATGCCACGGTAAAAAAGGTGAGAGACACTCTCAAGGTTTAACTAAAAGCATTGCAGGAATGAAAGCGGAAGAGGTTAAAAAAATACTTCAAGAGTACAGAGCCGGAACAAGAAACACATACGGTCTCGGAACTATGATGAATGGTCAAGCAGGAAAGCTTTCAGACGGAGATATCGGTGTTTTAGCTTCATACATTGCATCTATGCCTCCGGCAGTTGAAACTCCGGCAAAACCTAAGTTAACAAAAGATATGACTACTGAAGAGATTTTTAACAGATGTGGCGTATGCCATGGTGAAAAAGGCGAAAAGAAGTCATTGGGCGTGAGCAGAAGAATTGCAGGAATGAGTGCTAAAGAAATTGTAAAAGATTTAAAAGAGTATAAAGCCGGTACAAGAAGTACTTACGGTTACGGGGTAATGATGCAGGGACAAGCTACAAAACTCTCAGACAACCAGATGAACGCAGTAGCTATTCTTATCGAATCTCTGCCGCCTGTTCAATCAGAAGAAGATAAGAGTGCTCAAGAGAAAGCTAAACAAATAACTCAGGAACAGATTGATTACAACAAGTTTATGGAGGAGTACTTTAAAACAAGCACAAACCCTAATGAGACTTTTGAAGCAGCAAAAAAAAGATATGAAGAACATCAAAAAATATTAAAGGAAAATAAATGAATAAAATCTCGTTATCTATCAGCGTTGCCGCACTGCTAATTATGTGCGGTTGTAGTGACAAACCAAAAGAGCAAGAGCAAAACGCTACTTCTCAAAAATCGCAGAGTGTTGAAGCTCCTCAAAGTATGTATGGCGTACCTGCCACTCAAGAACAAGCATCTGCACCGGCTGCAGGTGATGTGCAACTAAATACTCAGCATATTGCAAAAGTATTGGAAACAATGAATGGCGGTGGATATACATACGCAAAAGTGGATGAAGGCGGTAATGTTTACTGGATAGCAGGCCCGCAAACAACTATTGCTGCAGGAAACTCTATCTCTTTTCTTGAGCAGATGGTTATGACTGATTTTACAAGTAAAGCATTAAATAAAACATTTGATCAAATCTTATTTGTAAGCGCGATTGTACCAAGTGGAGGCAAGCCTGCACAAAGTTCGACTGCTCAAACTGCTCAAACTGCTCAAAGCCAAGCAGGAGCAGATGCTCATGCAAATTGCAACCACGATAAGGAACTTAAGCTTGAACCGGTTGCAAGCACTGTAAAAATAACTAAAAATGCAAGTGGATACACTATTGAAGAGTTATATACAAAAAAAGCGGCTCTTAAAGACAAAAGCGTAAAAGTTAATGCTAAAGTGGTAAAAGTGTCTAAAAATATTATGGGTAAAGATTGGATTCACTTACAAGACGGTTCAGGTTCTGCCGGAACTGATGATATTATTGCAACATCAGCGAACTCAACTGTACAAGTCGGTGACTCTGTTACAACTAATGGAGTTATTAAAGTGGATATCGACCTTGGATACGGTTACAAATTTCCTGTACTTATCGAAGAGGCTAAATTTACTAAATTATAAATTGAAATGAAGATGGGTGTGTCACCCATCTTACTTCTTCGCTGGAAAATCTTTAAAAAGCTCAGAAATAACTTTATTCATATACTCGCTCTTCTCTTCTTGCGAATATCCTGTTGAAAGTCTGTCTTTAGCTGAACCTTGCCAAACTACTCTGTTTTCTTTAACATCAAAAATCTCTACAACAAGACTTCCGTCTTCATACTCATGAGTTCTAGTCGTTACCCTAACATCAGGCTCCATAGCTATCATACCCGTTGTGCGAAGAGAAGGATAAACGCCTACCGGCGGTCTTGTCGCTCCCAGATATATATACGGAGCAGGTCTAATCCCGATAGTCTCATAGTTTGTCTCTATTTGAGATTTCTTCTGAACATCAAGGTGCATTATTATGTAAAAGTCTGCTTTGCTTTTTTCTACACTCCTATAGCCCTTCTCTTGCATATAGGTGCTAAGCAGCTTGCTTATACGGTCCCTGCTAAAATCTTTCCCGTCATTTTGATTTGTATATACTACTGAAAATGAGTTTACGGACGAAAATTTATACTCAGGGTCGTAGTCAACCTGAATCTCCGCCGTAGAACACCCCCCTATAAAAATAGCTACTGCTACCGCTATAAACCAATTTTTCATATCCAAACTCCTTTATTATATGTTTAATTATACCACTCTATTACTGCTATTGATGAAACTTTTGAGAAGAGCTCTCTCCTTAATTATGGTGCAATATCATTTGATAAATGACCTTTTAAAAATCCAAATGTATCGAAGCTATTACCTTCTATCTCTTCATACCTTGACTTAAATGTCTCTGTGAGTAAATTTTTATCAGTTGCCGCCTCTGCTGCAGCGGCAATCTCCACTAACTTCTCTCTCGAGAGTGCAAAACTGTTCATTAAATCCTCCGGGTTTTGTATATTATGGTGCTTAAAAACTGCACTTACATCTGGGCGCAGCATCTGTTTTTGCATTGCTTCATAATTAAAAACTATAGGCTCTTTAGAACCAAACATTAAGAACTCTCTTGTCGAGAGATTAACAAAACTAACTGCATACTCAAAAGTGTCTGTGTATGCTTTTATAATACTCTTTAGCGTAGCTATATCAATGTAATACAGAGGCACCCACTGAGCATTAATTCCATTTTTTGAAAGCCGTGACTTTACAATTTCAAAAAAATCTCTGTTCATAATATTTGACGCTCCGCTAAGCCACGGATGTGATGGTTGAGATACGATTATGTCATAGCCCTCTTTGGACATCAGCAAGGTATTTCGCGCATCGTTTATGGTAACATTTACTCTCTTATCGTTATCCGTCGGCAGTCTGTTATCATAGAGCGTTCGTATTGCATCCAATACTGCCGGTTCTAGCTCTACCGCGTCAACACTCCCCAGTTCACTCATACTCAATGCCTTAACCGTAATTCCGCCGCCATAACCGATTACAAATGCTTTTTTTGCCGACGGGTTTAAGAGTAGCGGTATCTCGCCTAGTAAAAATTCACTCAGCAGTAAATTATCACCGTTACATACATCGACCCATGATTCATTCATTCCATTATTAAAAAGTCTCATAATACAAGGTTTTTCATCATAACTATACAGACCTATAATTCCTGTCTGTCCCTCTTTGAGATAGTGGATTGTTGATTTTGGACTATACGAGTGTGTTTTAAAATCACGCTGTTGAACTATATTGACCATTGCGCGATAATCAATATGTGCCAAATAGTTACTTAGCCCTATAAATATTACTAAAAAAACAGTCAAAATAGAAGTAGCTCTTTTAATTCTTATATTTTTTACAAATACAAAAGATGATAACAAAACGAGCAGCGCCATGGCGGTTAATAATATATCGGTTGAAAAGTATGGAATAATCCAAAAGCCCGCTATTATAGAACCAATAATCCCCGCAACAATATTAACCGCATAAGCTCTGCCGACATGAGCATGAAGTGTAGCAATGTTTGAAGAGTAATATTTCAGAGAAATTGGAAAAAGCAGACCAAAAAGAAAAGTTGAAGGCAAAAGAATTAAGAACATAGCTAGATACTTGCTCCATCTATAAACAAAAGCATCAAAGTGCCAACTATTTAACTGCTCATAAATTTCCGGAAAAACTCCTAAACCTACGCGGGCTCCAAGCAGTGCAGCTCCAAGCAGTATTAAGCCAAAAAAGAGAAATTTTTCAGGATTTATATTTGAGAGAGTGCGGGATTTAGCCGCAAATGAGCCTATGGTTACTCCTGCAATAAACATAGAGAGAATCAGAGAAAAACCATAGATAGTATTTCCGGTATAGACAATAAGAAACTTCATCCAGCCAATTTCAGTTGCCATAGCACTCAAACCGGTTACAAAAAGTACGACAAGTGCCTTATTGTTTACATCTTTACTCTCTTGAGTATTTGGAGAAGATTCTAATACTGTGTTCTTAGAAGGGTTAATAGCCTTGTATAGAACAAAACCTGACAAAACAATGAAAATATTGAGCGAAGCAGCTATATAGAGAGCACCGTCCAGTCCAAAATAGGGAATAAACAAAATAGCTGAACAAAGCGCTCCTATAACGGCTCCGGCACTGTTAAATGCGTAAAAATGCGCAAGTTCAGAGCCTATCTCTTTTTTATTATTTATTGCAACGCCAACGAGAAGAGGAAATGTAGTACCTATTAAAAATGTCGGCACATACAGCAGCAATGTCACTACAAAAAACTTTAAACCTATGCCTGCTTCAACAATAGGAAGTAGTGAGAGATAGTAATCAAGATTTAAAAGAATAGGCAGCAGCACTATGGCACTTAGAGCAATTCCCGCCTCAACAAAAAGATAAATTTTAAGAGCATTTTTAAATCTTTTTATGATGCTTCCGGCAAAATAGCTCCCCGCTCCAAGCCCAAGAAAAAAAACCGCCAAAACTATGCTTATTGAGATTGTTGTAGAGCCGATGCTTAGTCCAAGCAGGCGAACCCAAAGAACTTGATAGATAAGAGCAGAAGCTCCGGAGAGAAGCAAAAAAAGTGAAACTACCCATTTCACTAATGTTGCGTTATCTCCCTCTTCGGATTTACTCTTCACTATTATTTACTTACTTGATACCGGTTTTATATTAATAAGTTTATCACGGTTAAACGATGCCCAGATTACAAGTATCACAATTACCGAAATAACATAATATATCCACTCAGGAACAGGAACAGGGTCTCCCGCCGCGTAAGAGTGCATACCCGAGAGGTAATAGTTAACTCCAAAATAGGTCATGATAACCGAAGAGTACGCTATAACAGAGACTACATTGTACAAAAAGTTTGACTTAAGAGCCGGAACAAAACGCATATGCGTTGCAAACACATAAACCGCAATAGTAACTATCGTCCATGTCTCTTTCGGATCCCATCCCCAGTAGCGTCCCCATGACTCGTTAGCCCAGACACCGCCTATAAAGTTTCCAAGTGTGAGCAGCGACAAGCCTACTATCATTGACATTTGGCTTATGCGCGTTGATTCAAGTATATTGACACTGATTTGTTCGCGTTTGCTCTCATTGCCGAGCATGATGTAAAAGATAAGCGATATAAAGCCAAGAAGCGTACTAAGCCCAAGGAAACCGTAACTAGCCGTAATTACCGAAACATGCACAGTCAGCCAGTTTGACTTAAGAACAGGAACCATTGTGGTAATCTGCGGGTCAAGCCAGCTTAAGTGTGCAACAAAAAGCGTAATGCCAGCGAAAAGACCGGTTGTTGCCACAGCCAGTTCAGATGATCTTGCAAACAAAATACCGGCTAAAATAATACTCCAAGAGATGTAGAGCATCGCCTCGTATCCGTTACTCCACGGTGCATGTCCTGAGATATACCATCTAAGTCCGAGACTAAAAGTATGAATAACAAATGCAACAACAAAAATCGCAAGTATCACACGCATAACCGTTTTTAGGTTTAGTGCAGGTTTTGCCAAACGAATAAAGATAAGTATCAGCAGAACAAAGCCCGACAGTAGATAAACAGGGTATAACTTCTCAAATAGATTTAATTGATTATACAAAAGCTCTGCTTTTACAAGCATATTATCAGGAACTAACGCAGGACTTATCTTAGTTTGATACGCTTTAATATCATCAATCGCCTTGTTTGCCTCACTCCAATTACCGCTTTGTATAGCTTTTGAGAGTCCCATAGCATTATTTCTAAGAAGTGCTAAAACTTCACGCGCAGGCTCTTCAGGGAAAGTTTGAAGCGCCTCTTCAGGGTAGTACCATTTATTATTAGGGTCTCCCTGCAATGGAAATGCGTTCAAGAAACGACCGGAATAGACCATATATGCGACATTTACTCTCTCATCAAGTTTGATAAGCTCTTTTTCATAAGTGCCTCTCTCTGCCGGACGCTTTCTCATAGCCTCTTCCGCTAAGGGACCCAATATATAGTTGCCGTTTCTGTCAAACGCACTATTAAATGAAATGGCTTTTTGAGACTCTTGCATCCCAAACATCTCTTTTAGCTTTGGATGAGAAACCTTAATCATCTCAATCTGCTTCCACGGTTCAGGGTTTGAAGCCATTCCCAAAATTATCTGATTGTGATTCAGTCCAAACATACCGTCTTTTGCAGAAATTTTATTTAGATATTCTGTTGCAAGCGTATCTAGCGGTTTGATTCTGCCGTCAGAAGTTTGAACAAGCAAGGTTCCAAAATGGTTTGCGTGTCCAACATCAATATTTTTAACCTGCTCTTCAAGCTGAGTTGACGCAACAAGCGGTTGAGTTCCAAAGAGCGCAGCAAACATAACGACTGCCACTATAACGCTTGCTTTGTACTCATACTTCATTCGCGCAAGCTTTCCAAAGTAACTGTTTGGGTTAAGTAGATTTAATATCATTCCGATTGCAAGCATTATGTATCCTATGTAAGTCGGCCATTTTCCGGGGTCGTGATTTACAGAGAGAACAGTTCCGCCCTCATCTTTGTCATATGACGATTGGAAAAATAAAAATCCGCCGTAATCAAGAACATTGTTCATAAAGATTTTATACTCCTCTTTAACACCGTTTTTTTCATCCAGCAGAGTAACATAGCTCTCATAAGATGACGGGCTCATAGACCCAGGATATTTTAACATTACGAAATCATTGAGCTTAAGAGCAAACGGAAGTTCTAAAATCTTAGCACCCCACTCAAGAGTAAACTCTATATCGCCCATATTGAGTACCTCGGTAAAGCCCTGATAGCGTTTCCCTTTTCCCATAAGAGTAACTTCTCGTTTCTCTCCGTTATACTCAACATCAACAATAAGCGCAGAGAGCGGGTCTTTATCCATATTTAATTCTTGTTTTGCAGTTTTTGCATACTCTTCTTGGCTTACAATTTTGATTGAGCCTTTACTATAAACTTCTTTGGCAACAACTTGCACACCATTGATATTTAGCATCTGTCCGGCTTCAAACTTATACACGACACCGGCATCATAAATACCCTCTGACCTGTCTGCCATCTTTGTCCATCCGACTGCAACATTAGATACGAAAGATATCTCATCACCGCTACTCATAAGACGAACGGCTGGTTTGTTTACATGTAACTCTTTGTCAAAAAACATAGCCAGAGGACCAACATCAAACGATTCTCCACTGCTTATAAAGTATCTCTCCGGTCCCTGAGGCGTCATTATTATTAAACCGGCTACCGGCTTCCCATTTGGGTCTTCAACTACTGTTTTTATGGCTTTTGCTATAAAATCTTTATAAGTAACAACAAGCTTCTTTCCATCGACATCAAGAGACTCTTTAAAATCTCGTCCGCCAAGCTCTGAAACAAAAACAGGCTCATGTTTTATAAACTCTTTCTCGCCCTTTTTAGCCTCTATCTGTAAAAATGCGTCGGAAGAGAGCATACGGTGTTCTGTTGCACCTTCGCGGATATTCATCATACCCTCATAACCGTAGTATCTGGTTATGCCCGCACCAAGCAAGATAACTAAAAAACCGACATGAAAGATAAGAACGGGTATCTTCTTTTTGCTTATCATGTTATAGCGAAATATATTTCCCACTATACTTATAGCAAGCATAACTTGAACTACTTCAAACCATCTGCTTGCATATACTACCGCCCATGATGTATTTACACCATAGTCATTTTCAATAAATGTTCCAACTGCACTTGCAGCTCCAAATATAAGAATCAAAACGACCATCAATTTCATTGAAATTAAAAATGACCATACTTTTTTAACAAATGTCATACTTTTCCTTAGAGTGTGTTATATATAAAAACTTAGTCTATCAGATAGTTACTAAGCAACGGTTAACGCTTAACGCTTTCTTTTGGCTTCTCTTTTTTTTGTTCAACTTTAGGTTTATGGGTGTTAGGTTTCTCAAACGCCTCTTCTTGCAGATTTTCAACTGCTACTATTATCCACTGCCCGTGATGTTTTTTTAGTGTATATTTCACCTTATAAAATATAGTGGTAGGCTCAAGCGCATAATCTCTCTTTACTAAGTCAGCATAAGCATATGTCCAATTTTCCATAGTTCTTATGGTGGCATTATTTTCATTATAAGCTATCGGAGAAAATCTCAAATCATTTATTTGAGCAACCATGGCAAGGTTACTAAACTTCCAAGAGTCCGCCCAAATCATCAGCTTAAAATAAGCCTCTTGCGTAAGCAAATCTTTAAGCAGCTGAGTATCTCCGCTCTTGGTCATCTTTATAATTCCATAGTTGTACTTTAGCAAAGTATCCATTATGCGTTTATCGTCATCTACATTGGACTTGGCAATGCCGACTTGCGTTATCAACAGTAGTATAAATAAAATTCTCTTCACACAAACCCCTACGGCATCAGGTTGGCATCATATCCGCCATTGTTTGTCGAATGGCACATACCACCACTACAACCAGTAACAGGAGCATATGCATTTCCTACGGTACCTACATCAGCCGCATCATAAAACTTTTTTTTCCATCCTGTCATTTTAAGAGAATTTCCTCCATAATTATATGGTGCCGGAAATGTGCTGTATCCAATTAGTCTTGAAACGGGAGAACCATGGGGAACAGCGACATGGCACCCAACGCATGGGGTAGTTCCGGCTTGATTTTTCATGTTGTTTCTCCACTTATCGTGCGGATGATTTATGTCGTGACAGTTCATACACATAACACCGCCGGCTGTTCCGTTGAAAATATCATCCAGTGTGTAAAGGGTTACTCCGTCAATTTTTTTAGGCCAAAACTGATTATCACCTTTTAGTATGTACTTCAAGTTTGAACCATGCGGTCCCTTTGGATCTCCGTTTAGCTCATTGTCAGCACCATGACAATCCGAGCAGTACATAGTATTTAACCCTGGATTCTCTTTCCATGGAGTCAACAGCTGAACTGTATTAAGCTCTTTTGGAGGGTAAGAGCCTGTACGACCTAGTTGATTTATAACAACAGAATGCCCTGATTTGTTATTTATATTCATCTCCCATGCCACATCGGTAAGCGGCGTTCCTCCTGCTGATGTATAAATCGAAAGACCTTTGGTGGCAGTGCCGACTCCCCAATATGAGTGGCATTTAAAACATATCTGATACTCTTTCTCAGCAGCAGCCATTGTTGTAAAAGTAGTCGGCTGCGTCCAAGCAGTCGGCCATGTAGGCTCAATCCCCGGAACACCTTTAAGTACATTTGAAACAAGGTTTGTTGATGTTCCCGGAGCTGAATACCAACTTCCAGACGCAACATGTGTACCGGGTTTTGCACGGTGAGGATTGTGACAATCCATGCAGACGGCATGTTTGTTTGTTGCCCATTCCATCCCTTTTATAGCAAGCGGATCTAAATGACCCGTTCCATAAAGCGAATCAAGATTTGTATGCTGCGTTCCGGGAAGATTGTCCTCTGCAAGAACAGGATGCGTATAAGTTCTGCTTAAAATGGACTTTATATCTTTTGCTCCGCCAACCCCATGACATTTTGCTCCTGCCTCGCTTGAAGCAGCTCCTTGAAAACATGTCTGCTCTAACACCTGTCTGTTTAGGTACCCTACTCCCTGTCCATTATGCGGCACATGGCAGTTTGCACAGCCAAGCTCTGAGACCAAACCTGTTCCGTATTTTGCAATCAGCGCTGCATCAGTATATGTCGGAGTACCAGGAGGCGCTTGATGAGCACCTCCGACCCAATCAGTTTTTTCATGACAAGAGGTACATGTGCCCACAAAATTTTGTGCATGATTTGCTCCGCTGTCATAGTGCAGAAACTTTCCATTATCCTTGTGAGGGTCATGGCATGAGGAACACTCAACATATTTTCCGCTATATCCACCATACTCATAAAGTTTTATAGGCGTATCGGGAGTGGCTTTTAGCTCAGATGATCTAATTCCTCCATCACCGAAAGTCTTGCTGATGGTAGTGTCATATTTAGCCCCTACTGGATGGTGATGGGAAAGGTCTGTTCCTATAAAACCGACTGCCGTATCTATTATGGTTCCATCCGGATCTACGCCGGCCATAGCTATGGTTGTACCGTCATAGTCGTATCTCAACTTAGATACGGCACCAACCGCGATTGTTCCGTCATGGCAACTTAGACATTGGCGAGAGAGCGCTCCGGGAGTGTCGTTTGCCGTGCCAAGGTCTGCGGCAATAGACGGATAGCCCATTCTTCTTAAGTAGTCGCTGTCATACATAACATAATCGGTTGTCGGCATGCTTCTGTTCCAGAGAGGCTTTCCAACAGGCTGTGCAAAGTGCGGTACATGGCAAAAAACACACACCTCCGTTTCACTTGTAGCTTTTACGGTTCCTGCCGTGTTGCTGATGGAGAGATTATGTTTTGTATTGACTATTGAAGCTGACAATTGAATAACTACAAATAGTAAAAACCCAAACAATCCAAAAAGTATATATCTCATTTTGAACTCCTTGCTAGTGTTGATTTGATAAGTCTAAAAGCCTGCACACGCTTATTGTTTGTATCTGCAACATATATTGTGTCATCTGCCGTAATGGATATATCCTCAGGAAGTGAAAACTCTCCTTTTTTATTTCCATAATGCCCAAGCACCATCAAAAGTTCGCCATTTTGGTTAAAAATCTGTATATTGTTAAACATTGTATCGCTTACATAGATATTGTTTTGACTATCAATTGAAACACCCCTTGGAGAGCCAAAACAGCCTATTTCATTGCCTAATTGACCAAATTTTCTTATAAACTTTCCGTCTCTGTCCAAAATCTGCACTCTATGGTTCATAGAGTCTGAAACATAGAGTTTTCCATCACTTCCCACATCTATGAAAGTAGGTCTGTTAAACTCCCCATCCCCTAGCCCTTTTTTGCCGATAACACCTATAAATTTTCCATCAAGTGTTGTTATGTGTATTTGGCTTGATACAGAATCGACTATGTAGAGTTTTTTATCATCTGGGCTTATTGCAATTCCGACAGGTCTTTGCAGTGCTTTTGATGCAATGGTATGGCTATAATCCCCATCTTTTTCAAAAACATATATTTTAGCTCTAACCGAATCAGAGACATAAATATTTCCTTTGCTATCTGTTGTAACATCTATCGGATATAAAAATTTCTCTTTTTTAGAGCCTTCGATGGTAAGCGTTTCATTCTCTTTTTTGTCAAAAACATAAAGTGATTTAGATACGATATCGGTTACAAAAACTCTGTCTCCTTGCGCATGAGTTCCAAATGGTGCAACAAGAGGCTTCTCCTCTTCGCCAAGCACAAAGTCAATTACTTTTGAAAAAAAACTTTTTTTTATTTCCAAATCTTTAGAACTCATAACAGAAGTAACAAACTCTATTTTTGCTTCATCAGGCGGCGGCGGCCATACAAGTTTTGATACATTTGCGCCATTGAGAGCGCCAACTGTAAAAATCAATATATATATAAACTTTTTCATTTTAAACCCCACTAAAATTCTCTCATCAACTGCACTTTAAGAAGTGAGCGTTCATTATTTATTGTGCTTAACACACCCTCAATCTGACTCTTATTATACTGATATCCCATTAATAATTTTGTTTTTCCGGCTCTAAAATTTAAATTCGCACTTCCTGAATGATCAACAGTGTTGTACATCTCGCTTACCTTTGCATAAGCATCAAAAGTCCAGCTTTGAGAAAGGCGGTAGTTCATATTCATATCCGCTCTAGGGTTGACACCACTTTCTGTTTGGTTATCATTTTTTCTGCTTATATACTCTGCCCCGATTAAAAACCTAATTTTCCCTCTAAAACCAAGATTAAAAGAAAAATCAAGTGCCTCCATAATGCTGGCGAATGAATAATCACTCTTTATTATCTCGTTATCTACGGGAGAAACATTACTTCGCTCTGTTTGCATATATCTTGCAGTAATGTTATTGTTTACGATACTATAAATCTTTGATAATAGATAGATATCAAAATTGTATCTCTGCTCCTCTTCTTTCATTGAAGTTATAGAGTTGTAGTAACCGCTGTAAAAATTTATGCTTGAGTTTATAGAAGGAAGTTCTCTTCTAACCCTTGCCAATATATCCAAATCATACCTATCAACGCTAGTTGAAGTCGTCGTATCAACACCACTTCCTGTCATTTCATACTTAGTGTCATTTCTTTGTACCCCTGCTCTTGTTGTCAGAGTAAAGGGCATATTTTCAAACAAAGTTGTTGCATAATTATGTGTAGCATATAAATTTATATATGAGTTTGTTCCCTTTATAGAACTTGCATCATAAAGATAGACCATTGCGCTCTCAGAGAGCACAATAGTCTCAGTCAATTTATAATTAAACATTTCGTTAATATTTATAGAATTAAAAAGATAATCCGCTCCTCCTCCCAAAGGGTCGGCATACTCTATTTGAGAGCCATAGAGAGAGAGTGAACCGTCATACTTTGAATCTTTTGGACTCCAATAGAGGTTAAAGTTTGCATCTATAGATTCACTCAAATATGTTTCATCATTTTCATAAGAAACACTAGAGTAAACATTTAAATCATCAGTTGCTTTCCATGAATCTGAAATGTCGACCATATCTCTTATTTGGTTTACGCCCACAATTGCATCATCAATATACTGCTGTTCATTTTTTAGTTCGCTATGTACATAATTTGCCTGAAAATTATGCGCTTTTTCGCTATATCGAATAGATGTGTTATAAGTAGTGGTTTGTGACTCTTGCAGTCTATCACTAAATTCTGATATAGTTTTTGTGTTAGCTGCACCATAAGTAACCGTATATGGTTCAAACTTTAGTGTTCCGGTAGCTCCCTCGCTGCTAGTCTCATAAATATATCTTGTTGCATATGCATTGTAAACCGTATTTATTGGCTTCTCATATCTGTTTGCATAAAGCGTAAACGGAAAGTTAGTATCTTTAATAAAATTTAAATTTACCTTATAGTCTTGTCCGACACTTTTTTGTTTTGATTCATAACTATCTGTTTTAAAATTTTCGCTGTCACTTCTAAGCGTGCCTTCTATTATGTAGTCAAGAAGTTTTGGGCTATAGATATTTCCACCGTATCCAAGTTTTAGCTCTTGTGTAAAATTTTCTTTTGTATTATGCTGCGAAGCCATTGCATACTCGTCTTCCATATATAAAAAACCAAGACTTCCATAAATCCCTCTATCCGGATACTCATTTGCCACTAAAAAAAGCGGTACTGACAAATAGAGACAAAGGGAAATTTTTTTTTGCATCTCACTATTGCTTTACAATCACTGAATTTAGTTTCAATCTCCCAAGAAGTTCTGCTTTTCTCTTCTCTTCTTCTTTTTCTTTTAACTCTTTTTTAAGGTCACCCTTTACTTTATCAAAAGAGAGTTGATTTGCAGGAGCCTTCTCTTCTACTTTTACTATAAAAAATCCTATATCTTTTTCTATAATTCCGCTTATGGCACCGACCTCCATAGAAAGCGCTTTCTCTTCTACCGTAGGGTCTAACATGCCTTTATGAAGATATCCCATATCCCCTCCCATAACACGACTCGCATCATTTGAGTATGTTTGAGCAACATAAGGAAAGTTTTCTCCTTTTTTAAGCAGTGCTTGTGCCTCTTCTATCTTCTTCTTTGCTTTTTGCTTTCCGTCTGTAACACTAGGATCATTTTTAACATAAATAAGACGCACCCTAAGTTTCTCAGGCTCTTTAAACTTATACATATTTTCACTGTAATATTTTTTAAGTTCAGCATCACTAAGATTTGCCTCTATCTCTTTTTTATAGAGCTTTTTTAAAACCTCATCTTTTCTAACTGCTTCTCTAAAACTTAGCTTTGTAAATCCTAGTTGTTCCACTCCCTCTTCCAACTTTTTTTTGGAACCGACAGTAGTTGCAAGATTGCTCATAACCTCATCTATTTCATTTTCGCTTACTTTTATTTTTTTAGATACTGCATAGTTATATAAAAGTGTTTTTTCTATGAGTGATTCCAGTGCTTTTTCTTGTAAGCCTTTTAGCTTTTCGGGGTTTACATTAGCATGAAAATACTCTTTTGGAAGTAACTTTCCAACCTCTTTGTCTCTCTCATCTACCGAAATAGCAGTACCGTTTACCATAGCAACGGTAGATTTCGGCAACAATATTTTTTCTCCATATAAAAGTGTGCCTAAAATGGCTACTAAAAAAAACTTATTCAAAATTCTGCCTTATTTTTTTTCTATTATTATCGACTGTGGTACTGTTTCTGTCTTAATATTTTTAAGTTCATTATACTTTTGCGGATTTTTTTGCTTCCACTTTTGGCTTACATACTGAAAGGTCTGTACTCTTCCGCTAAAACCGTCCGCTACTACTAGTTTGTCATCTTCATCTACATATATTCCGGTTATTAGACGAAACTGTGTCGGCCCATAACCGCCGCCGCCAAAAAACATAAGCAATTTAGTTCCGGTTTCATCAAAAATTTGAATATTGTTAAAGGCACTGTCTGTAATATATATATTGCCTTCACTATCTATACCTACACCTTTGGGTCTGGCAAATGTCCCCGGTTTATTGCCGACATTTCCAAATTTACTCAAAAACTTGCCATCTTTGTCAAAAATCTGTACACGGAAATTTTGAGTGTCTACTACCACAATGTTTCCGTTTCTTTGGTCTACCGCCACATTTGTAGGAAAGTTAAACTCGCCGTCTTCCGTACCTCTTTTCCCTACTGAATAGAGATATTTTTTCGTAGCAATGTCATAAACTTTGAAAAGATGCGCCTTTGTATCTACCACATAGAGTCTATGCTGATTTTTATCAACTGCTATTCCGGTTGGATTTGCAAAGTCCAGCCTATCCCCGAGCACAAATTGTAGAGTTCCGTTTCTATCATAAACATTTACCCTTTTTTCGCGAGAGTCGCTTATATATATATTTTTATCTCTGTCAAAAGCAAGTCCAATC